>Ga0304730_1000022_pt1 | contig 204951 bp, 171 predicted proteins | sample M_130628_MF_Meta_FD_190474 | JGI IMG/M metagenome (GOLD analysis project Ga0304730, IMG submission 190474) | Freshwater microbial communities from Lake Montjoie, Canada to study carbon cycling - M_130628_MF_MetaG (v2) (version 2) | ecosystem: Environmental > Aquatic > Freshwater > Lake...
ATGTCACGGTCAGTTCAAACTTACACAACCGGTCGTCAAGCGACAACTGCGGAAATTAATCTTCAGGAAGATGTAGAAGGATTGGTGAAATTGACTAAGCCAACTCTTACAATGGGATGGTGTATTGAATGTCACAAAGAGAAGAAAATCGACTTGACTTCAAGCGGGTACTATGAAGAAATGCATGAGCGTTTCAAATCTACTGAAGCTGGAAAGCGCACCCTGCGTACTTTGCTTCAAGATAACATAGACGGAATGAAGTTGGGAGAGAAGTTAGATACATTACGTCCAGAGATTTCTGTAAAAGGAATGGGTGGATGGGAATGTGGAAAATGTCACTATTAATTTTGATTGGACCTGAATATCATGGGTATGAATAAAAAATACTGGACAGGAATGGAAGAGTTGGAGAACACTTCTTCTTTCCAAGAAAGCATGTCGAACGAGTTTGCAAAGTCTGAAAGCGTTGAAAGCTTTTTGGGGAATGATAAGCTTGCTGAAAGTAACACTGGACGTCGTGACTTCTTGAAGTTCATGGGATTCAGCGTAGCTGCTGCAACGCTTGCTGCTTGCGAAACTCCGGTAATAAAAAGTATTCCTTACGTGGTTAAGCCAGAGGAAATCACTCCGGGTATTGCGAACTACTACGCATCTTCTTTCTATGATGGAAATGAGTATGCGAACTTGTTTGTGAAAACACGTGAGGGTCGTCCAATCTTCATTAAAGGAAACAAAGAACACGGAATTGGTGGCGGAGCTGTTTCATCAAGAATCAATGCTTCTGTATTGGGACTTTATGATAGCGCTCGTCTTCAAGGCCCAATGAAAGGTGGTGCCTCTAGTGATTGGGGTACAATAGATGCTGAAATTTCTTCTGCATTGGCAAGTGCTTCTTCCATTCGAATTCTGTCTAATACTGTAATTAGTCCAAGTGCTAAGCGTGCAATCGCTGAGTTCTCTGCAAAATATACTGGGAAGGTTCAGCACATTCAATGGGATGCTATTTCATACCAAGGTATGCGTTTAGCTCACAAGAATGTTTTAGGTAAGGAAGTAATTCCTGCTATTGACTTTTCAAAAGCAAAAACAATTGTTTCAGTTGGAGCTGATTTCTTAGGCACATGGATGTCTTCGAACTTGTTCCAAGGTGCCTATGCTTCAACACGTCGCCCAGAGGGTGAGTGGATGAGCAAACATTACCAGTTCGAAGCAACGATGTCATTAACCGGATCGAACGCTGACGTTCGTATTCCTATTAAACCTTCTCAAGAAGGTGCTGTAGTTGCTGCATTGTACAACGCAATAAAAGGCGGAAGCGCTGAAGTTGCAGGAGTTGATTCAGCGCGCATTGCACGTATTGCTGAAGAGTTGAAGGCAAATGCAAGTGAGAGCATTGTTGTAGCAGGAAGCAACAACGTAGATGTTCAATCTATTGTTTGTGCCATTAACAACGAATTGAAGAACTACGGTTCAACATTGAATGCTGACAAGCCAGTTAATTTCTTCCAAGGAGACGATGCAGCAATGGATCGTTTGGTTGGTGAAATGAACAACGGTCAAGTGGGAGCGTTAATCGTTTACGGAGCGAATCCTGGATATTCTTACGCAGATGCAGCTGGATTTAAAGCTGCAATGGGTAAGGTTGCTACTGTAGTTAGTTTCAATGGATACGCCGATGAGACTTCAGCAAAAGCGACTTACAATGCGCCTGATCACCATTACTTAGAGTCTTGGAATGATTTAGAGCCAATGGCTGGACGAATAGATTTTGTTCAACCAACCATTACTCCACTTTACAATACGCGTCCTGCACAAGAGAGCTTGTTGCGTTGGTCGGGTAATTCAATTTCTTACTACGATTATATCAAAGGAACTCATGCAAGTTTGTCTTCGGACTTGTTCAACATGAGTATTCATAATGGAACTACGCACAATGTTGCATTACCGAAAGCAGAGAATGCAGCGGTTATTGTTCCAGTTTTAGCTTCAGGAGTGCCTCCTCAAACAGAAGTTACTGTACCCGCAACTGCTCCAATTGTTGTAGCAGCGGCAGCCGCAGTTGCAGCGCCTGTTATTGCATCATCGCCTGTATCTTACGACTTAGCAACTGCAATTTCGAATGCAAGTTCAATGGCAACAGCTGAGTGGGAGGTTAGTTTTTATCAGAAGGTTACCATTGGAGCAGGAGATTATGCAAATAACCCTGTTCTTCAAGAGACTCCAGATCCTATTACTAAAGTAACTTGGGACAACTATGTGACTATGTCACCGACCGATGTTAAGCGTTTGAATTTAAATTCATACATCGCTCAGGATGATCCTGCATCTGTTGTTAAAGTAACTATTAACGGAAAAACAGTAACTCTTCCGGTATGTCCAGCTCCAGGTCAGAAGCCAGGAACCATTGGAATTGCTTTGGGTTATGGTCGTGGTGCGAACAACGAGAAAATCGGTAAAGCGGCATTTCAAACCGCAGTTAATGGTGAATATGAGATGAATGAAAACGGAATGCCGAAGACCATTGGTCAGAATGCTTTCCAGTTCGTTTCAACATCTACCACTCGTCAATATATTGGAACTGCAACTTTAGAAGTTACAGAAGAAACATACGAATTGGCCTCAACACAACTACACAACACCGTAATGGGTCGTGATTCAGTTGTAAGAGAAACGGTTCTAGGAAAGTATTTAGCTGAAAAAGAAGCTGAAAAAGGAACAGCTTCATGGAATTTGGTTCCATCATTACCTGTTCACGAAGATGTGAATGGAGATGGAAAGATTACCCCAGCTGACCGCAAGCCGGTTAAAGAATTTGATTTGTATAGAGATCATCCTGTAGAAGGCGCTGGTCACCGTTGGGGATTGACAATTGATTTGTCTTCTTGTATCGGTTGCGGTTCTTGTATTACAGCTTGTCACACAGAGAACAACGTTCCTGTTGTAGGTAAAGACGAAGTTCGTCGTCACCGTGATATGCACTGGATGCGTATTGACCGTTATTTCTCTTCTGAATTCCAACCGATTGATTTATCTCAAACGTTGGAAAAAACGGAAGAGGCAACGGGTAAAGGTGCAATTGGTGCTTACCGTGAAATGGAGAATCCAGAAGAGAATCCACGTACGGTTCACATGCCAATGATGTGTCAGCACTGTAACCACGCTCCTTGCGAAACTGTATGTCCTGTTGCTGCAACAACACACAGCAACGAAGGTTTGAACAACATGGCTTACAATCGTTGCATTGGTACACGTTATTGCGCAAACAACTGTCCATATAAAGTTCGTCGTTTCAATTGGTTCAACTATGTTACAAACGATAGGTTCGCGAACTTCAATCCTTCTCAAGACGAGAGTCTTCGTTGGGTGTTGAATCCAGACGTGACTGTTCGTACACGTGGTGTTATGGAGAAATGTAGCATGTGTCAGCAACGCATCCAGGCGGGTAAGTTGGTTGCGAAGAAAGACGGTACTCCTGTTCAAGACGGATCAATCGTTACAGCATGTGCTGAGGCTTGTCCTACTCATGCGATTGTATTCGGAGATTTGAACGATACAAAATCAGAGAACACAGAGCGTTCGAAGAACAATCGTTCATATCATTCATTAGAAGAAGTTGGAATTCAACCCAACGTATTCTACATGACAAAAGTTAGAAACATTGAAGAAACTGAAGCATAAGCCATGATAAAAGAAGCAGCTATTCGCAGACCCCTTATTCTTGGTCACAAGACCTACCACGATATCACGAACGATGTTGTTGGTCCAATTGAAGGCAAGGCACCACGTCAATGGAAAATTGCTATCTCTATCGCCGCAGTTATTGCATTGTATGGAGTAGGTTCAATTATGTACCTCGTAGGTACGGGTATTGGAGCATGGGGATTGAACAAGACCGTTGGTTGGTCATGGGATATTACCAACTTCGTATGGTGGGTGGGTATTGGTCACGCAGGGACATTGATTTCTGCTGTATTGTTACTTTTCCGTCAGCGTTGGAGAATGGCTATTAACCGTTCTGCAGAGGCAATGACCATTTTCGCAGTATTGATGGCAGCTCTCTTTCCTGTATTTCACATGGGACGTGTATGGCAGGCATACTGGACACTTCCATTGCCGAACCAATTCGGTTCACTTTGGCCGAACTTTAACTCACCATTGATGTGGGACGTATTTGCGATTTCGACCTACTTCTCTGTATCCTTGGTTTTCTGGTACATTGGTTTAATTCCTGACTTCGCGACCATTCGCGATCGTATGGTTAAGCCACTTCCGAAGAAGATTTATGGAATTCTTTCTTTCGGATGGTCAGGTCGCGCGAAGCATTGGACACGTTTTGAAGAAGTGTCTTTAGTTCTTGCGGGAATTGCAACTCCACTTGTATTCTCGGTTCACTCGATTGTATCGATGGACTTTGCTACCTCAATAGTTCCGGGATGGCACGCAACAATCTTCCCTCCTTATTTCGTATCTGGAGCGGTATTCTCAGGATTTGCAATGGTATTGACGCTGTTGCTGATTATGAGAAAGACTATGCGTCTTGAGGCTTACATAAATATTGCACACATTGAATACATGAACATTGTAATCATTGTAACAGGATCTATCGTGGGCGTTGCATACTTAACTGAGTTATTTATCTCTTGGTACAGTGGTGTTGAGTACGAATCATACGCATTCATCAACCGTTTTTCAGGTCCATACAGTTGGGCTTATTGGATGATGATGACGTGTAACGTTATTTCACCACAGTTGTTCTGGTTCAAGAAAATTAGAACAAGCTTAACTGCTACATTCTTATTGTCTATTGTAGTAAACATTGGTATGTGGTTCGAGCGTTTTGTAATCATTGTGACTTCGATTCACCGTGACTACACGCCAGGAGCATGGGGTGAATTCCACCCAAGTGTTACGGATATTGGAATGTTCGTAGGAACAATCGGAATCTTCTTCACGTTGTTCTTGTTGTTCGCGCGTTACTTCCCTGTTTTAGCTTTGAACGAATTGAAGACAATCTTAAAAGTTTCGGGCGAAAGCTACAAGAACTCAGACAAACATTAAAAACTGAACGATTAAGGCAATGGCAAATAAAGTATTTCACGTGATGTACGACGACGACCAAAAGTTGTTGGATGCAGCTACGGTGTTGGTAAAACAAGGAATACAGGTGAAAGATGTATTTTCTCCTTTCCCTGTTCATGGATTAGATCCAATCATTGGTGTTAAGCGCACGCGCTTGGCGATTGCATCGTTCATGTATGCAACTACCGGAACGTTATTGGCAATATTGGGAACTTGGTACTTCATGATTCATGACTGGCCGATGAACATTGGTGGTAAACCAAACTTTACTTGGATTGAAAACGCTCCGGCTTTCGTTCCTATCATGTTTGAATTTTCAGTTTTCTGTGCAGCGCATGGTATGGCAATAACCTACTTTTTGCGCAACGGAACTCTTCCTGGAATGCCAGCCTCTAATCCAGATCCAAGAACTACAGACGATAAGTTTGTAATGGAAATAGTTACAGAAGATAATCACGCATTCTCTGTATCTGATTTGGAAGAAAAAATACGTGCAACTGAAGTTTTTGAACTAAGCATAAAGGACTGTTAAGATGAAGCGTCCCCTACTAAACACATTTTCGGCTATCACAGTAGCAATTGCATTTGCTTCTTGTGGTGTAGACACGAATTCTCCTGGTGTGGAATACATGCCAGATATGTATCGCTCTCCTGCTTTGGAAGCATACGTTGACTACGGATCAAACAAACACATGGATTGGACGCAGAGTCAGAAGGACGAAGCGGGAGTTCAAGCCGTGTTGTCTCGTATTCCTGCTAAAGGAAGTATAGCCTATGCAGGTGATGATGCTATCTTTGGAATGCCATACGCTTTGCCAAATGACACGACGGGCTATTCAAGAGCTGCAAAGGAAATTCATTCGCCTTTACTTGCTAACAAGGTAAACATTGAAGAAGGTAAACGTTTGTATTTGATTTTCTGTCAGCACTGTCATGGTAAAGAGGGACACGGAGATGGAGCCATTTCTAAAAATGGTTTAATCGCAGGTATTCCTGATTATTCTACAAAGTTGAAAGATTTGGAAGAAGGGAAGATGTACCATACGCTTCAATTTGGAAAAGGATTAATGGGATCACATGCTTCTCAATTGAATCAAAAAGAGCGTTGGCAGATTTTGGAGTGGGTGAAGTGCCTTCAAAAGGGTATTGCTACTCCTGAGTATGATGCGAAGGATATGTTAAAGGTTGCGGCTGAGGCAGCGCCTGCAGATTCAACAAAAAAATAAGAACTAGAAGGAATACAGTATGTCACAAGATAAATTACAATTCCAATTTCCGTCGCAAACTAAAATGTGGACGACGGCGTTGATGGCCATTGGTGGGGTGTCTGCTCTGCTAGGATGGTTTGCTGATAAAACAGAGCATCACCAATACTGGTGGGCCATGTTGTTGATTAGCGGGTTTTTCTTCTTTGCTATTGCATTGGGAATTTTGTTCTTCTATTCGTTGCAATATGCTGCTGAGGTGGCTTGGTCTGCATTATTGAAGCGATTGTTCGAAGCAATTTTCTCCTACATTCCATACGGTTTAGCGGTGATTGTGCTTGTATTATTGGTGGGACAATTTCACGGACATCATTTGTACCATTGGATGGATTCATCTGTTTATGATCCTGCAAGTGAAAACTACGACGAGATTATAGCCGGAAAGCAGGCCTACTTTGCACCAGGATTCTTTTGGTTGAGAGTGGTAGCATATGCTGCTGTTTTTGTAGGATTTGCTCGTTATTTCCGCAAGTGGTCTTTGCAAGAAGATGCTGTTGGAGGAACTGAGATTCACTATAAAATGTACAAGAAGGGCGCGACATTTTTGGTGTTGTTCGCTGTATTCTCCTCTACCATGGCTTGGGATTGGTTGATGTCTATTGACACACACTGGTACAGCACCATGTACGGCTGGTACATCTTCGCTGGAATGTGGGTTACCGCAATGACAATGGCGACCTTAATCCTAGTTTGGCTGCGCGGTAAGGGTTATTATGCAATGATGAATGAGTCACACATTCACGATATGGGTAAATGGATGTTCGCCATATCTATGTTGTGGAGTTACTTGTGGTTCTGTCAGTACATGTTGATTTGGTATTCAAATATTCCAGAGGAAATCACTTATTTCAAGGAGCGTTATGATCATTACATGGTTTTGATGTGGGTCATATTCGCAGTGAACTTTGTTGTTCCTTTTTACACATTGATTTCTCGCGATGCAAAACGTAACACGAAGTATTTAACAAGAGTGGGAGTTATTATTTTAATTGGTCACTTTGCAGATTTGTATCTAGCTGTTATCCCTGGAACCATTCACGGACATTTGGTATGGGGATTTGGTGAAGGTCATCATGCAAACTTCGGATGGTGGTTTGAAATTGGAATGTTACTCGGATTTTTAGGGTTGTTCTTGCGTGTGGTATTAACCACATTAACCAAGGCTCCTTTGATTCCGAAGAACCATCCTTTCCTGCAAGAAAGCGAAAACCATCACATTTAATTGAAGCGTAAGATAAAAAGATAGTCAAATGAAACTACTAATTCTTTTAGTTATAGTACTTGCAATCATTGCCATAGCGCAATTGACAAAAGTATATGAATTGAGCCGTTCGTTAAGAAAGAACAAAGAGGAAGAGATATCCGCGGCCGACAATAAACTGAATGCTAACTTGATGTTAGTCTGGATGTTTTTATTCTTCGTAGGTACAGTGTTCCTGTATGTTAGATATGGAGATTATCTTCCGGTATCAGCTTCTGCACATGGTGTTGATGTCGATCAATTGATGAAGGTGAACATATGGATGATTACCATAGCCTTTTTTATTGTGAACTTTTTCTTATTCTATTTCGCCTGGAAATACCAATTCAAAAAAGGAAGAAAAGCCAAGTTCTTTGCACATGACAATCGCTTAGAGATGCTTTGGACCTTGGTTCCTGGAGTGCTTCTGGCGTTTATCATTGTTTACGGTTTGATTACTTGGAACAAGATTACCGGACCAGCTTCTGCTGACGCTATTCAAATTGAAGTTTATAGTCGTCAGTTCGACTGGACAGCTCGTTATCCCGGAGAAAACAAAACCTTTGGTTCAGCAAGCTATAATTTGATTAGTACTTCCAATCCTTTAGGTCTCGTGACAAAAGAAGGGATTCGTGCGAAGTTGGACGAGTTGGATAGCCAGATTGAGAATGTTGAGAAGCAATTAGAAGAGAATAAATTAATGCCTCTCTTGCCTGAAAGCTATGTGGCTACTTTGGAAGACAAGGTTAGTCGCTTGAAGCGTCATAAGCAGCGTATAGCTGATATAGATGAAAACAACCTAAATGGATTGAGCACTTGGGAAGCTGGAAACGATGATCGTCTAGTTAAAGGAGAGATGCACATTCCTGTGAATAAGGAAGTGGAATTGATTTTCCGTTCACAAGATGTTATTCACTCTGCCTACTTACCTCACTTCCGTGCACAGATGAATTGTGTTCCAGGAGTTGCAACGCGTTTGAAAATGACCCCTACGGTAACTACAGCAGAGATGCGCAAAATCACAGGTAACGATGCATTTGATTATATTCTTCTATGCAACAAAGTTTGTGGTGCCGCTCATTTCAATATGCAAATGAAAGTAGTTGTTGAAAGCGAAGCGGATTACAACGCTTGGGTAGCAAAACAAAAAATGTTCAAAGCTCCTGAAGTGAAAGAAGCAGCTGATACAACTTTGGCAAACGAACCTAAAAAAGACACTTTAGCCACAGCAATGGGCGAAAAAAAATAAGAGATAATCATGGAAGCAACTGAAAATACGCACGCACAAGACCACGGTCATCACCATCACAAGGAGAGCTTCATATCGAAGTATGTGTTCTCGATGGATCATAAAATGATTTCAAAGCAGTTCTTAATTACGGCAATCGTAATGGGAGTTGTGGCTGTAATGTTATCCATCTTCTTCCGCCTTCAATTAGGATGGCCAGGAGAGAAGTTTCAAATCTTGAATGCATTCTTAGGTGACAAATGGGCACCAGACGGAATCCTAGATCGTAACGCTTATTTGGCGATGGTAACAATCCACGGAACAATCATGGTATTCTTCGTTTTAACCGGAGGATTATCAGGAACGTTTGCGAATTTACTTATTCCACTTCAGATTGGAGCTCGCGACATGGCTTCAGGATTTTTGAATATGTTGTCTTATTGGTTTTTTGCTATTTCTAGCATAATCATGTTGGCTTCATTGTTTGTTGAAGGTGGAGCTGCTTCAGGAGGTTGGACAATCTACCCACCACTTTCTGCATTGCCTCAAGCAATGCCAGGTTCAGGTATGGGTATGACGCTTTGGTTAATTTCAATGGTTTTGTTCGTAGCCTCTTCACTTTTGGGTGGTTTGAACTACGTGGTAACCATTATTAACCTTCGTGCTAAAGGAATGAAAATGACTCGTCTTCCATTGACGATATGGGCCATTTTTGTTACTGCAATCTTAGGTGTTCTTTCATTCCCTGTATTGGTTTCTGCGGTTGTTCTTCTTTTGATGGACAGAAGCATGGGTACAGCTTTCTACTTGTCTGATATCTTCATTCAAGGAGAAGCCTTAGACGTAACTGGTGGATCACCTTTGTTGTTCCAACACTTGTTCTGGTTCTTAGGTCACCCTGAGGTATACATCGTATTACTTCCAGCTTTAGGAATTTCTTCTGAAGTAATTGCAACAAATTCACGCAAGCCAATCTTCGGTTACAAGGCTATGATTGGATCAATCTTAGCGATTGGTTTCTTGTCGTTCATTGTATGGGGTCACCACATGTACGTCACAGGTATGAACCCATTCTTAGGATCTGTATTCGTGTTCACGACATTGTTAATTGCGATTCCATCGGCAGTGAAGGCGTTCAACTACATAACTACGCTTTGGCAAGGAAATGTACGTTTCACTCCTGCTATGTTATTCAGTATTGGTTTGGTAAGTACATTCGTTACAGGCGGTCTGACAGGTATTATATTGGCTGACTCTGCCTTAGATGTCAACGTTCACGACACCTATTTCGTAGTTGCTCACTTCCACATTGTAATGGGTATGTCTGCTATCTTCGGAATGTTCGCGGGAGTTTATCACTGGTTCCCTAAGATGTACGGAAGAATGTTAAATACAAAGTTGGGCTATGCTCACTTCTGGTTGACGTTGGTTTGCGGTTTCGGAGTATTCTTCCCCATGCACTTCATTGGTATGGCCGGTGCTCCTCGTCGTTACTACAGTTTCTCAGAATTTGAATTCTTAGATTGGGTTATGGATTTGAATCCGTACATCAGTATTTTCGCTCTTGTTGGCGGTGCTGCTCAGATATTGTTCATCGTGAACTTCTTCCACAGTATATTCTACGGACAGAAGGCTTCACAGAATCCATGGCAGTCGAACACGTTAGAATGGACGACTCCAGTTCAACACATCCACGGAAACTGGCCGGGTGCGCTTCCTGAAGTACATCGTTGGGCTTATGACTATTCAAACCCAGAACACGAAGAGGATTTCGTTCCACAAGTTGTTCCATTGAAGCCTGGAGAACACGCTCATTAATGAATAGTATTGAGAAATTAAAAAATCCGTATCTTAGAACGATGCGGATTTTTTTTGTCATATTCTTTGCCACTGCGGGCTTCATTGGTTCAGCGCAACCAGTGAACCTTCGTGATTCCTTTAAAGGAGTGTTTGATGAAAACCCAAAGGCCACTGCAAAATGGGACACATGGGGAACATTCATAGGTGGAAGAACATTCAATACGCAAGCACTTAAGGTTGGAGCCGAATTCAATGAGACTCTTGTTTTAGGGGTCGGATACAATTGGCTTTCCAACGGTGTATACAAGAATGTGAATGTTGAAGGAGTAAATCGGCTCAGTGAATTCGAACTGCGTTATTTTGGTCCTTATGCAGAATTGGATTTTTTTAAAAGTGGTCATTGGAAGGGCACACTCCCTATTCAATTGGGTTTTGGAAAGAGCTTTTTGAAGTATAATGATGCAGAAGGAAATCGGATAAAATTAAATGAGGGTCGTGTAATTCTCTATGAACCCGCCATGAGTTTCAGTTATGATATTGCGAATTTATTTGAGGTGGGTGCAGGATTCGGTTATCGAATTATGTTAGAGAATAACAAGTCTATTGATCAACCCTTAACTTCACCCAACTTTGTGTTGCGTTTAAGTCTTAACCCATACGGTTGGGCTGAATTGTTTCATTTAGATGAAATGGGAAAAAAATTAATTGAGTCTAATTAGAATTTATGAGCGACGATTTCGATATAAGAGACGAGGCGGAGGGTACGACAGATAAGGATTTAGAACGAGTCCTGAGACCCAAGTCATTTGAAGATTTTACAGGCCAGAAGCAGGTGCTTGATAATCTTCAAATTTTTGTTCAGGCAGCGAAATTGCGCGGTGAATCGCTAGATCACGTGCTGCTTCATGGCCCTCCTGGTTTAGGTAAAACTACCTTGGCATACATTGTTTCGTTGGAAATGGGGGTTGGAATTAAAACAACTTCAGGTCCAGTACTTGATAAGCCCGCAGATCTTGCAGGATTGCTCACAAATCTTGAAACGAATGATGTTTTGTTCATTGATGAAATTCATCGGTTGAGTCCTGTTGTGGAAGAATATCTCTACAGCGCCATGGAAGATTTTTGTATTGACTTGGTAATTGATACAGGACCGAACGCTCGTTCGGTTCAGATTAATTTGAATCCGTTTACTCTTGTAGGAGCAACTACCCGAAGTGGTTTGTTAACGGCTCCATTGCGCGCGCGATTCGGTATAAATGCAAGACTTTCTTATTACGATTCTAAGACATTGACAGATATTGTTGAGCGTAGTTCAGCTATTTTGAAAATTCCAATTACGCCAGATGCGGCTTATGAAATAGCGCGTAGAAGTCGCGGTACGCCTCGTATTGCGAATGCATTGCTTCGTCGTGTCCGTGATTTTGCACAGATTAAAGGTGATGGAACCATTGAAATAAACATTACCCAAATGTCTTTGGATGCATTGAATGTAGATACCCTTGGTCTCGATGAAATGGACAATAAGATTTTGATGACCATGATGAATAAGTTCAACGGTGGACCTGTTGGACTTACTACAATAGCAACCGCTGTTGGTGAAGATGCGGGAACCATTGAAGAGGTTTACGAACCGTTCTTAATTCAAGAAGGATTTTTAACGCGCACTCCTCGTGGAAGGCAATTGACAGATCTTACCTATAAGCATTTAGGGAAGATTAGAAATAATCCGGGGCAATTGTTCTAGTGTTTACTCAAGCTGAACATACGCGTATTGTAAAGGAAATTGCAAGTCAATTGGGATTTGCACATTGTGGTATTTCGAAGGCGGAGTTTTTAGAAGAAGAGGCTCCACGCTTAGAGAAATGGCTGAAGCAGAACATGCATGGAGAAATGCATTACATGGAAGGTCACTTCGATAAGCGCCTAGATCCATCGTTGCTTGTGCCTGGAGCAAAGAGCGTGGTGTCGCTGATGTTCAATTATTATTCGAAGGAGACACAGGATTCAGCCGTGCCGAAAATTTCAAAGTACGCTTGGGGAGAGGATTACCATGTGGTGGTGAAGGACAAACTGTTTCAATTTGTTGAACTCATTCGTGAGCGAATTGGTGAAGTAGGAGGAAGGGTATTCGTGGACAGTGCGCCTGTGCTGGAGAAGGCTTGGGCGGCTAAATCTGGATTAGGTTGGGTTGGAAAAAACAGCAATCTGATTTCAAAACAAAAGGGTTCTTTTTTCTTTTTAGCAGAGTTAATTCTCGATTTGAATTTAGATGCAGACAGCATTGTTACTGATCACTGTGGAACGTGCACGGCATGCATAGATGCTTGTCCGACCGGCGCCATTGTGGGTGATAAAATCGTAGATGGAAGCAAATGCATTTCTTATTTCACCATTGAATTGAAGGAGAATGTGCCAAGTGAATGGAAGGAAAAGCTAGACGATTGGGCATTTGGTTGCGATGTTTGTCAGGATGTTTGTCCGTGGAATCGCTTCTCTATTCATCACAACGAGCCTCGTTTTTTTGCTGAACCAGAGCGCTTGAACCTTTCAAAAAATGAATGGAAGGAAATAACTGCGGAAACCTTTCATGCTGTATTTGGAAGGACACCCCTTATGCGAGCGGGATTGCAGCACATTCAATCGAATGTGTTGGACTAATCTTCTTCCGGAAGAATTTCAGCTACGGTGAAAATAGATCCTGTTACAATGATTAGATCATCCGAAGTACAGTTTTCTTGAGCTCCCTTCAAACCCGAATGAACGTTCGGGTAGCAGTTTCCCTTCAACATAAATTCTAATGCTTTTGTTTGAAGTTCTTCTTTCGGAAGTGCTCGAGGAATATCGGCTTGGACGAAATAGTATTCTGCTTCTTTCGGTAAGAGTGCTAAAACTTGCGAATGGTCTTTGTCGTTCACCATTCCAATGACAACATGAAGTTTATTGAATGGAATCGTTTTTAGTTTTTCAACCAAAAAAGTAATTCCTTCTTCGTTGTGCGCCACTTCGGCAACGGTTAAAGGTTTGTTTGCAAGGATTTGCCAGCGTCCCATGAGATGCGTGTTTTCAATCACTCTTAGAAATCCTTCAGTTATATTTTCATTCGAAATATTCCAATTCAATTTTTTAAGTTCATGAAGAATTCCGAAGGATGTTTTTTCATTGAAAAATTGATAACTTCCTTCGAGCGCTGATTTTGGAGGAAGGAGGGAAGCGCTCATTGTTAGCGGTGCGTTTTTCAGCTTGGCTATATCAATAATTTCTTGACGCGCACCCAATGGAATTTCACCTAGAACAACTGGAATTTGTTCTTTGATGATTCCTGCTTTTTCTTTTGCAATGAGTTCGAGCGTGTCGCCAAGAAACTGGGTGTGATCTAGACTGATGGATGTAATGGCAGTCACGACTGGATGAACAATATTGGTGCTGTCGAGCCTTCCACCCATACCTACTTCAATAATTGCAATATCAACTTGTTGTTCCGCGAAGTAATGAAAAGCAAGGGCAGTCGTTATTTCGAAGAAGGAAGGCTCTATGCTTTTCCAGCTTTCTTTCGATTGCTCAACGAAGTCAGCAACAAAAGAAGGAACTATTTTTTTTCCGTGCACGCGAATACGTTCTCGGTAGTCTTTGAGATGCGGAGAGGTAAAGAGTCCGACTTTGTATCCAGCCTGCATTAAAACGGACGCCGTGAGGTGTGAGGTGGATCCTTTTCCGTTTGACCCTGCAATGTGCACAACAGGAAATTTCAAGTGCGGATTTCCTAAGTCATTGCAAAGTTTTGAAATATTACCGATGTCGGGTTTGTAAGCAGCGGCGCCAATGCGATGAAACATGGGTAGCTGTGAGAAAAGATATTCTACGGCTTCTTCGTAATTCACCTGATTACTTTACAGACAAAACAATTGTAATGGTCCCTGTTTGAGGCGTAGAACTGTTTGAACTTGTAAAAGTGCATTTGCGCGCAGCCTCTAAGGCCAATCCGTGGTTGTATGGGACATCCACCGTAATATTTGAATTTACAACTGTAGCTTTTGTCACTTTTCCATTTTTATCTACAGTAATGCTTACAATGACTTTACCATTGGCCGTGGGCTTTTTTGAAGTGCTTGGTGGAGTTAAATTATCTCTTCCTTTCAACGACCAGCTGGTTCCATTTCCAAAACCTCCGCCGCTGAAATTTCCAGAGCCAGGGCCGTTTCCACCACCATCTCCACCGCCCGTTCCACCTCCAGTTCCTCCGTTTCCTCCACCGTTACTCGCATCGTTTCCACCACCACCGTTTAGTCCATTAAGCATGTTATCTAATGCGGAAGGCTGCGGATTGGTTTGAGCGGTTTGTTGGTTATCCTTAGCTGGTTTGTTGGTGTGTTCAACAGGCGTTTTACTTTCTGAAATAGTTGGTGCGGAAATATCTGCACCTACGTATGTCTCGGGCATAGGAGCGAATGCGATTTCAACAGGTTCTATTGCCCCGCCAGCTTCCCCTTCAGCAGCACCTTGTCCTTCACCAACAGGGTTTCCACCACCTCCACCTCCAGCTTCTTCTTCTTCTTTTTTGAGAGGAGGAGCCGAGGAGAGTAAAAGAAAAACAAGGAGCAGGATGAGCAAGTGAACTCCTCCGCTTGTGGCTGCGCCAATTATTTTATTTTTCTTTTGCTCGTTCATTAGTTTCCTTTTTCAGTTGCAATGAATGGAGTTCCACCTATTTGTTGAATACCCGAAAATATTTCAATTGTTTCTCCTGTTGGAACCATTTTATCTACGCGTAACAGAACACGCTTGTCGTCAGAAGCATTCAGTTTCTCTTGAAGTTGATTCAAGATGGTTGCTTTTTCAGATGGAGTTCCGTTAAGACTGTAGGCCATGTCTTTTGTAATGGTTATAGATAGTCCAGCTGCGTTTTCTTTTCCATTTCCAGCTTGCGGCTTATCTATTTGTGCAGATAATTCTTGCACGGCTCCAGCACTAGCGATGATGAAAAAGATAAGCAACATGAAAATGATGTCAGAGAGCGTGGACATGCCAGACTCAATATGTACTTTGTGTTTTCTTCCGAAGTTCATGGTGCGTCTTTTTAGTTCATGGGTTCGTCAAGAATGTCTACAAACTCTACAGCATGTGATTCCATAGTGTTCACCAATCTGCCAATGCGTGTCACTAATGTGTTGTATGCAACATAAGCCAACATACCCACAACAAGTCCTGCAGCAGAAGAAATCATTTTAATGTAAAGACCTTGTGACACAACTCCGATTTCAATTTTACCAACGTTTGAAATGTCGTGGAAAATTGTAATTACTCCGATAACGGTTCCTAAGAATCCGAACATTGGAGCAATGGATGCGATGATGGCAAGTATAGAAGTGTTCTTTTCCAAATTAGAAATTTCTAATTTTCCAGAATTCTCAATGGCTCCTTTAATGTCTTCAAGTGGTTTGCCAATACGCGCAATTCCTTTTCCAATCATGCGAGCAACAGGGGTGTTCGTAGTTACACAAAGGTTCTTAGCAGAATCTAACTTTCCTTGATTGATGTACTGCTTAATGTTCATCATGAAGTTTGAATCTTCTTTGTTCGCCTTCGCAACGGTCAACCATCTTTCAACGAAGATGTAAATGGTAACGACACTCATAATTAAGAGTGGTAGGTAGATGTACCATCCTTTCAATACCAATGCGGTAATAGATACACTTCCTGATGTCGCAGCAGCAGGTGCTTGAAGAAATAAAATAGCTGACTCCATAATTTTTTCGAATCTGTGTGTTTATTGTAACGTTCAAATTTGAAAAGAATTGCCCAAGAATTTTTTCACTATTGAGTGGAGTTATTCAGATGTCGTGGTTGATAGAACTTCTTTAAATGTATCTCGGGTCTTTTTTGAAGGGGATTTTTTCAAGTTCTGTGCATTCAATGGAATAGGCACCGAACTCTTCAAGCACTGTTCCGCTGATCTTATATATACCTCTACCACGGAAGTTTCCAAACGATGAACTATTGGGGAAATGGACTGTGTCGAAGAACTGTAGTTCCTTGTCTACGAATGTTCCGAAGCCCATGAGCTCTCCTTTGTTGGTGCGAGTCTTCTTCACATTAACAAGATAGCCTACAGCGGATATTTTTTTGTTTAGGTGGAAGGGAAGTTGCGCTGCTACTTCAGTAACTGTTAATTCTTCAGATGCCAATTCAAAGGGTGAGCAAAGCGGAAACCCTATGAGCTCCATTTCATCGAATGCTGTTTCCAACCAGTCGTCTTGAAATTTAGGCAACGTTAAATTCTTTTCGGGCTCTTCGAAAAGAGATGGGCCCATTTCGGGTTTATCTGGATTACCATGAAAGTGTGTTTCCCACAACAAATCTTTTTTAGGTTTGTTGAATTTGCGGCAAGCGCCAATGCGAATGAGTAGGCTCATTTGCTCAACGGAAACATGCGCTTGATCCATGAGTTGCGCAATGCTGCGAATACCTTCATTCTGACGAAGTTTAAGAATTCGAATGATGGTATTGGTTTCTAAACTTTTTACCAATCCGAATCCTAAAATAATTTCATTGCCGTGTAAGACACACGTGGCATCGCTTTCCCAGATGCAGGGAGCAGAAATTTTGGCTCCGTGTTTCATTGCTTCCAGCACATAAATTTCGGTGTCGTAAAACCCGCCGAAGTTATTCAGCGTAGCGGTCATGTATTCAATGGGGTAGTAGGCCTTCAAGAATAAACTCTGATAGCTCTCTACAGCGTAGCTTGCGCTGTGCCCTTTCGCAAAGGCATACCCGGCGAAGCTTTCAATTTGTCTCCAAATTTCAGCAACATCGTTCAGTGCATTTCCTTTCGAAATGGCTTTTTCGAAAAACGATTCTTTGGTCCGTTCGAACTCTTCTCTTCCACGAAATTTCCCGCTCATTCCTCTTCGCAGCACGTCGGCTTCAGCGAGTGTGAGTCCGCCGAAAAAGTGCCCCACTTTAATTACGTCTTCTTGGTACACCATTACTCCGTAGGTTTCCGGCATGATGGCGAGGAGCTGCGGATGCGCGCGCTCTCGCGCTTTCGGATCGCGATGACGATGAATGAATTCCTTCATCATACCGCTGCTGCTTACACCCGGACGAATGACCGAACTTGCTGCGACCAATCCCAAGTAATCGTCTACTTGAAGTTTCGTAAGCAGCATGCGCATCGCGGGAGATTCAACATAGAAGCATCCGATGGCTTTTGCGTTGCGAAGCAAATCTTTGATGCGCTCGTCTTGCTTGAGCGGCGCAACTTGATGCAAATCGATTTCGCGAAGCGGATATCTTTCTTTCACTAACTGAACCGCTTCTTTGATTTTTGCTAATCCGCGTTGTGAAAGAATGTCGAATTTGTGAAGTCCGATGTCTTCAGCTACGACCATATCGAACATTACCGTTGGATGTCCTTTCGGGGGAAGGAAGGTTGCAGAGTAATTGTGAATGGGCTCATTCGAAATAAGAATTCCACACGAGTGAATACTCAAGCTATTGGGAAAGTCTTGCAGAAACGAAGCGTAGCGCATGACGTTCTGCTGGTTCTTGTCGAGTGCATTCGGATTGAACTTTCCGCTGCTTAACAATTCAATTTCTTCCACCGGGAGTCCGAATACTTTTCCCAATTCACGAACTACCGCCTTGTATTGAAAGGTATTGTAGGCGCCGAGCAGCGCTACATTTTGAAACCTTTCGAAAATGTATTCGGTAATTTCTTCGCGATCTGTCCACGAAAAATCAATGTCGAAATCCGGCGGGTTTTGTCGGTAAAGATTGATGAACCGTTCGAAGTATAAATCCAGTTCAATAGGATCGACATCTGTAATGCGCAATAGGTAAGCAATAACGCTGTTTGCACCGCTACCTCGACCTACGTAATAGTATCCGCGATCTCTTGCGAATTGCGTAATGTCCCAATTGATGAGGAAATAAGAAACGAAATTTTTCTGCTCGATAATTTCCAACTCCTTTTGAATACGTTCTTCAATAACCGAATGATTGTTCGGTTCGTTTCCATACCGATAGGCAAGTCCTTCCTGCGTGAGTTGTTTCAGCAATTTCAAATCTTCTTCAAGACTTCCTGTAAACGTATTTTGATTTTTTGAAACGCTGTGATTGACCTCTTCCTTCCAACAAAAATTTTCTGAAAATTGAAAAGTGTTTTTAAGGAGATCAGGGGCGCCTTCGAATTGCGCTTCGAATTCGTTTCGAGAAAGAAAAGTATCGCGTCTTTTGCCTTGTTGCGATTGTTGAAGTCGGCTCAGTAGAATGTTGTTCTCTATACATCGCAACAATTGATGCATGTTGAAATGACGTTGCGTTTGAAAAGTTGAAGTTTGAAAGGCGAGTGCTTTTTCTCGCTGCGCTGACCATTCGCTTCGTTCGAAGATGGGGAGATCGGCTGAAGTCACACCGAGGTATTCTGTTTCATTCAATTCGAATGATTTCTTTTTGAAATTTTCAAAAGAATAAATAGTTACGCAATGCTTCCATTGCGGCGCGCGTGTTTCGAATTCTTTTTTCTGATGAAGATGCTCTGACAGGAAAGTTGCCAATTCGTTTACTCCGGATGTGTTCTGCGCATAGACCACAAACACTTGCTGTGCTTCGTTTCGGAAGTCGATTCCCCAAAGGGGACGAATGTTATTTTTTTTCGAAAGTCGAAGAAAATCGTGAAGTGTTGTGGTGGAATTTATTTCCGTCAGTGCAACAAATTCCGATTCATTTTTTACAGCGAATTCAATAAGGTTTTCTACGGTAAGAATCCCGTAGCGCATGCTGTAATAAGAGTGGGTGTTAAGCACGGTTAATCGAAAAGAGTGGGACCTTCGTTTGCTCTTCTTTTTTTCGCGCGGGATTCTCCCATTCCAAACAGTTCAATGTGCTGATGAAGAATGAAGGATGTTTCGGGAAGTAACGCGTCTCCGGTTGGTTTCAATAAATCACTTCCTTCCGAATTAATATTTTTTATATCTGTACTTACGGGGTATGCATTCAATTCAAGATCTACAACAGGCTGTAATATGGAAGTGATATCTGCAAGATGCGCGTGCGTATCGAGCCACAATTCTTCTTGTTGTTTGGAAAGAATTAGCGGACAACGGGGATGTCCAATTTGTTGCAGCACTCCTGGAGGGGCGGCTGTTGTTACTATGGCGTAGGAATGCATGGTTTCTTGTGTGGAAGGATTTCTCCATTCGTCGTAAACGCCTGCAAATGCGAAAGGCATTCTTCCTGTTGAAAGAAATACGCAATGCGGAAAAGACAAGCCGCCACGTTCAGGACCTTCATAAAAGGCATCGGCAATCACCAAGCATCGCTTTCGTCGAATGGGAATTCGGAAGAACGGTTTCTCGAGAATGCCCTTCGAACCGGAAAAAAAGAATGAGTTGTCTTTGTTGTGATCCCCTTCCGCGCGGGCGTTCAAAACATACTTCGGTTTGTCGGCCCAAGATGGGGTAAATCCGAACGTTGAATTTCGAATTTCCGATTTGTTTTCTTGGGTTATTATGAGCCCTTGTTTTCCAGCACCAATGTTGGCTTGCGGTTTAAATACAACCCCTTTGCCTATTTCAGCGCGAAAGGCTTTTTGAATTTCTTCAATCTTAGAAACTACGGCGTAACGTCCACACATGGCGCAAAATTGAGAAGTTAGTTTGTAGTGAATTTACGAAACAAACAGAGAAATAACTTCTTTCAGAAATGATTTAGCTGCAGGAATATTTTCAATGTGCCCCATGTGTCCAATTTCAGAAATAATTGTGATTTTGGCTTGGGGAAGAACGGACCATTCTAGATTCATTTTTTCTATGGAAAGAACCTTGTCGTCGGCTCCAGAGAAATAGTGAATCGGGAATTCAGCTGTTTGAAGAAATGGAATTGAAGACTCGCGATTGCGCATGGCCCTTAGGCTTTGCACAATGCTTTCAGCAGACATGTTTTCAATTTTTTCAAGTTGCTCGTTTATGGCAAGTCGGTGCTCATCTGCATCGTGAAATAATCCGTCGATGAGGTTGGTTGCGTATAGCGCCGTATGTTTCTCAGCTGCTTCAATAGCGCGAAGTCTATCTTGTTTTTTTAGCTCGCTATCAGCATCTGCGGTTGAATGGAAAAAGGCGAGTGCTTTTGTTTTATTTGGAAATGTTTGAGCGAGATGTGCTGCCACATATCCGCCCATGGAGTGGCCAATCCAGATGTACTCATCGGACTCTTGCCTATCTATTTGTTGAAGAATATGTGCTGCGAAATCATCTATTGTTGCGGATGAAGGAATGTAGTCATTTCCATGCCCGGCTAATTGCGGCGTGAATGAATAAATGGAAGAATGGGCAGGAAGTATTTCCTTCCACATTTCATTATTACCGAGAAAACCATGAATAGCAATTGCTTTGATCATTAGAGCTTGTGTTTAGACAATCGAACCGCTCTTAGCTTTTTACGAATCAGAGCATTCAGATCGAATCCAACGAGAAGAATAACCATATTTAAGTTAAGCCAAATGAGAATAACCATAAGGGTTCCAAGGGAACCATATAGTTTGTTGAATTGCGCGAAATTTTCTAGAAAATAACTAAATCCGTATGAAGTTGCTATGAGCAAGGCCGTTGTGAAAACACTGCCCGTATTCAGGAATTTCCAGTTCTTTCGAATACGTAAGTTCATTCCGGAGTTGTATAAAATAGTAATGATACAATAGATAAATGAGAGGGATATGAACCATTGACCAAAGCTGAGAAATGGGATAATTCCTTTGTCGCCGATGATTCCTTTTTCATGCATTGCAAGGAAAGTGCTTTCGCTGAGTGAAGTGAGGATCATAGCGAGCAGAAACATGACTCCCAAGACAATCATCATGATAAAACTTAAAATCCTAACTAGGAAGGGATGGGCAGAAACTTCTATGTGCTCACTGTTTTGAAAGGCCTGCATAATGGCGTTCATGCTTGCAGAAGCGTAGTAAAACATTAACACAAAACCAATAGAAAGCAAAGTCGATTGTTTCTTATTAATCAAGTCGTAGAGTGTTCCTTCAATAAACTGAAAGGTGTCACCGGGAAGAATACTTTTAATTCCAAGGAATACATCTTCCTGGAAGTTCGCAATAGGAATAAATGGAATTAAAGAAAAAATCGTGATGATAGCTGGAAAGAAGGCGAGAAATATGCGGAAAGAAATGCTTGCAGATCGCATGGTGGTTTTCACATCTGAAAATGCAAGGACGAGAAACGAGGAAATTTCCCAAAGGTTTAATCCGCCGAATCCATAAGGGTGATAACGTTCGAGGAAATGTCGAACTTTAAAAAACCAGGCAGCGTAACGTGTGAATTTTTTCTTCTTCATTTAATCGCTTTCAAACTTAGATCGAAACTTTTTACGTGGTGTGTAAGCGCGCCCATGCTAATGAAGTCTACTCCGGTTTCAGCATAGCTGACCAATGTGGTTTCATTGATACCCCCACTGGCTTCGGTTTCCACTCTGCCGTTAATATGCAAAACAGCTTCACGAAGTTTTTCAGGAGTGAAATTATCGAGCATGATGCGAAAGGCAACACCCGTTTCAATCACTTCATCAACTTCAGAAAGATTGCGTGTTTCCACTTCCACTTTTATAGAGAGGTTTCTTTCTTTTATGAATTCAGAAATTTTACTCAATGCAGGTTTTACTCCACCTGCGAAATCAATGTGATTGTCTTTCACCAATATCATATCGTAGAGCGCATATCTGTGGTTGGAACCACCACCAATGCGCACGGCTTCTTTTTCGAAATAGCGAAAGTTCGGAGTTGTCTTTCTAGTGTCGAGTAGAATACAATTTGTATGCGCAATCATTTGCGTAAGTCTATGCGTCTCTGTTGCAATACCGCTCATACGTTGCATAACATTCAACACAAGTCTTTCAATGGTTGTAATGCTCTGACTTTTTCCTTCAACAATAAACGCAATATCACCCTTCTTAACAACGTCTCCATCGTGAATGAATGTTGTAACTTTTAGAGATGGATCGAAGGCCTGAATAATTTTTTCTGCAATTGTAATTCCAGCAATTACACCATTGTCTTTTACAATTAATTGAGCCTTGCCAATGGCGCTCGCAGGTATAGTTGCAAGGGTTGTGTAATCACCAGGTCCAATGTCTTCTTGTAAAGCGGAGTGGAGCCATGTGCTAAAATCAAATGGATTCATTTTGCGAAGTTATGAATTCCAATCTTCGAATACTTATCTTTGAAACATATGATGAAAACGACATTGATATTTTGTGGACTATTTTTATCTAACTTGTTATTCGGTCAGTCGAATTGGTCTGATTCTGTTTCAGTCGGATTTCTTTTAGGTCAGACCAATTACGAAAAGAATGCTTTGTTCATTCAAGTTCCGAGCAACCGCAGCACCAAAACTTGTTATTTGTTGAAAGAAGTGAATTCAGCATTTGATTCAATGGCTGTTGCCGCTCAAAAGGCAGGTATTAGTTTAAAGGTTGTTTCTGGTGGAAGAAATTTCGAAATGCAAAAGTCTATTTGGGAGCGCAAATGGAAAAGTCGCAGACCGAATTTTAAGTCTGACAAAGAAACTGCATTGGACATTTTGAAGTATAGCTCTATGCCGGGAACGTCAAGGCATCATTGGGGAACGGATCTAGATATTAATTCTGTAGACCCGGCATACTTCAGTTCAGGAAAGGGAAAGCTTGAATATGAATGGCTGAAAAAGAATGCTGCATCTTTTGGTTTTTGTCAAACCTACGATAACAAGGCAGAGAGCAAACGTACTGGTTATTCTGAAGAAAAATGGCATTATACGTACATGCCAATCTCACACAAATTATTGAAGCAATACAATGAAAAAATAACCAATGATCTTATCATCGGATTTCTTGGAAGTTCAACAGCGAAGGAAATTGACGTTGTAAAATTCTACGTCAATGGTATTTCTCCTCTTTGCGATTAGTTATTTCTCTTTGATGAGTTTTTTAAGGTCGTTACCAATGTCTTTTCTGAAATATTTTCCAGAGAAAGAAATAGTGTCGGCGGCCTCGTTGCTTTTTCCAATAGCTTCATGAAGTGAAGTTCCGTAGGCGGTTGTCGTTAGCACCCTTCCTCCATTGGTAACTACTTTTGCACCGCTCTTTTTCGTTCCTGCGTGAAAGATTATGCAGTCACGAGCGTTTTCAATATTTGAAATTTCTTTACCCTTTTCAGAAGATTCAGGATATCCTTTTGAAACGAGCATAGTCGTCGTGCAATAGCGTTGGTCGACGTGAATGTCGCATTCACCAAGAGTTTGAGTAGCTATTCCTTCAAACAAATGCAGCAAGTCGCTTTTAATACGCGGAATAACGACTTCCGTTTCAGGGTCACCCATTCGGCAATTGTATTCGATTACGTAGGGTTCGTTTCCAACCTTAATAATTCCAAAAAAGATAAATCCGCGGTAGTCTATACCGTCGGCTTTTAGTCCTTTCACGGTCGGGATAATGATCTGAGCTTCTATTTTGTCTATGAATTCAGGCGTGCAGAAGGGCACTGGAGAAACGGCTCCCATGCCACCCGTGTTCAAGCCAAGATCACCCTCACCAATTCGTTTGTAGTCTTTTGCTTCAGGAAGCACTTTGTAGTTGTTTCCGTCTGTCATGATGAAGATGGAGCATTCAATTCCTTTCAAGAACTCTTCAATTACAACAGTGCTCGATGCTTCTCCGAATTTTTTGTCTGAAAGCATTGCTTTCAATTCTTTTTTTGCTTGTGCTAAATCTTCGAGAATAACCACACCTTTTCCCGCAGCTAGGCCAGAGGCTTTGAGGACGTAGGGTGATTTAAGTGTATCGAGGTAGGCTTGTCCTTCTTTTAAGGTCTCATGAGTAAACGATCCGTATTTAGCGGTTGGGATACCGTGCTTTGCCATGAATTTTTTTGCGAAGTCTTTGCTCCCCTCCAACTGGGCTGCAATTGAATTAGGTCCAATTACCGCAACACCTGTGAGTGCCTTGTCTTTTTCGAAGAATTCAACTATGCCTTTCACCAATGGATCTTCAGGTCCTACGATAACCATTTTAATTCCGTGTTCGATGACTGCCTTTTTTATTGCTTTAAAATCTGAAGGGTCAATGGAAAGGTTGGTTCCAAAGGCCTCCGTTCCAGCATTTCCCGGAGCGATGAAGATGTCATGAATAAGTGAGCTTTGTGAAATTTTCCACGCAAAGGCGTGCTCTCTGCCACCGGAACCTAAGATCAATACATTCATGTTCTGAGTTTTTTACAAAGAAACAATGCATTGACGGCTACTCTCAATTCAACTTACTAACAGAAAAAAGCGCTAGGCAGAAGATATTTGGGTTTATTGTTGAAAAATGCCTATATTTGCAACTGAATTGAACAACGAGAGAGGGGGTTTTAACCCCTCTTTTTTTTAGCCATGATAACAGTTGCAGAAATAGAAAAATTGGTGAATGCCAAGATAGCCGAAACGGATACATTGTCCGATGCATTTATCGTTTCTATCTCTGTTCTTCCGGGCAATGCCATTGAGGTGCTTCTCGATAAAGATTCAGGGTTGAATGTGGAGGATTGCAAGAAAATAAGCCGACATGTTGAATCTTCTTTGGATCGTGAAAAAGAGGATTTCTCAATGGAAGTTTCTTCCCCTGGAGTGGGAAAACCACTGGTGGTTCATAGACAGTATGTTAAGAATATTGGAAGAACAGTTAAAGTGAAAGTAGGTGAAGGAGAGAAATACGAAGGCGATTTGGCCGAAGTAAGTGAGACTGGAATTGTATTGAAGTACCAAGAAAAAGAGGCGCTTCCCGGAAAAAAGAAAAAAGAATGGGTGGAAAAAACAGTCACCCTGGCATTTGATAACATAAAAGAAACCAAAGTAGTAATACGTTTTAACTAACCTTGTCATTATGAAAGGACTAAACCTGATAGAGTCTTTTGCAGACTTTAAAGAATTCAAAAACATCGACCGCGAGACGATCACAAACATCTTGGCGGAAATGTTCAAAGCTATGATTGTAAAGCGCTGGGGCGCTGAAGATGGCTTCGACATAATTATTAACGCAGAACGTGGCGACTTAGAGATTTGGCGCACGCGTCAGGTTGTTCCAGACGGAGAACTTGATGACGAGGTAGCTGAAATCGAAGTGAGCATGGCTCAAAAGATTGTAGACGATCTTGAGGTTGGCGAAGAATTAATCGAAGAAATTAAAATCGAAGATTTCGGTCGCAGAAACATTATGGCTATGGGTCAAGTGTTGAAGAACCGCATTCAAGAACTCGAGAAGGATCATATCTACCAGAAGTACAAGGAACGCATTGGAGAAATTATCTCTGGTGAAGTATACCAAGTATGGAAGCGTGAGATTCTTGTTCTTGATGACGAGAACAACGAATTGATTATGCCGAAGGATCAGCAAATCCCATCTGACTTTTATAAGAAAGGAGATACGATTCGTGCGGTTGTTTATCGCGTAGACTTACGCAACAACAGTCCTCAAATTATTCTTTCTCGTACGGCTCCTGAATTCTTAGAGAAGTTATTCGAGCAAGAAGTTCCAGAGGTATTTGATGGTTTAATTACGATTAAGAAAATTGTTCGTGAACCAGGTGAGCGTGCGAAAGTCGCGGTGGAAAGCTACGATGATCGTATTGATCCTGTAGGTGCTTGTGTAGGTATGAAAGGATCACGAATTCACGGAATTGTTCGTGAGTTACGTAACGAGAATATAGACGTTATTCATTACACAACAAACGAGAACTTGTTGATTGCACGTGCGCTCGCACCAGCGAAAATTTCAAGCATTAGCATTGATAAAGACAACGCGAAGGCGGATGTTTTCTTGAAGCCAGATCAAGTGTCTTTAGCAATTGGAAAAGGTGGACATAACATTCGTCTTGCCGGAAGATTGTGCGGATATGAGTTAGATGTTTATCGCGAGACAGATGTTGACATCGATGATGTGGATTTGGAAGAATTCTCTGACGAAATCGACAGCTGGATTATCGATGAATTGAAATCGATTGGTTGCGATACTGCTCGTTCAGTTCTTGAGATTCCGAAAGAAGATTTGGTGAAGCGTACAGATTTAGAAGAAGAAACCATTGATGAAGTGTTAAGTATTTTGAAATCTGAGTTCGAATAAAATTCGTTTCGCAAATCAAAAAAGTGCTTAATCACGAAAAATGTGTTAAATAGATTTTTTAAGGAACGGGAATAGATTTATGTCAGAAACAAAAGGACCACAACGCTTAGGTAAGGCCGCTACTAACTTAAATGTTAGTAAGGATACCATTATTGAATTCCTGAAGAAAAAGGGAGTTGCAGTAGATAATAATCCAATGGCGAAAATTGAGGGCGAAGTATATGATATGCTTTGTGCTGAATTTTCTACGGACCAAAAAGCGAAAGAGGTTGTTCAAGCAGCTGCAACGAAATTGCGTGAGTCACGCGAGTCGTTGAGTATCTCGGACAATAAAAAAAGAAAGGACGGAGAGAGCGAGGAGTTGTCGGACATTGATTTGGCAAAATTCAAACGCCCAGATGCTGTGGTTGAAAAACCTAAATTGAAGGCTAAACCTGTTGAAGCGCCTGCCGCTCCTAAGACTGAGAAACTTGCAAAAGTAGAAGATGTTAAGGTTGTAGAATCTGTTATAGAAACAGAAACTCCTGCAGAAGTTCCTGCTGTTACACAGCCTGAGGAACGGAATCCGAACGAAGTTAAGGTTGTGGGAAAGATTGATCTTTCTTCATTAGAAAAACCGAAACGCGGAAAGAAAGCGGCAGAACCAAAGAAGGAAGAACCGAAAAATGCAAAGAAGGAAGCGCCGAAGGTTGCAGCCCCCGTGGTAAAACCGGAGCCAACTCCAGAGCCAGTGGTTGTAAAACCAGAGGTTGTTGAGAAGGAAATAATTCGCGTGAATGTAGAGAAGTTGGCAGGCCCTAAATTGATGGGTAAGATTGTTCTTCCAACAACTCCTGAAAAGAAATCTCCTGCCGCTACGGCTGCTGAAAACAAAGAGAAGCGCAAGCGTAAGCGAATTTCAAAAGTAGATATTGGTCGCCAACAAGAGATAGATAAGAAAAACGCGAACAAACCTACTCGCACGCCTTATGTTGCTCAGCCGAAAGCGGCTCCAACAGAGACGGATATTCAAAATCAGATTAAAGAAACACTTGCACGTCTTGGTGTTGGTGGAAAATCTAAGTCTTCGAAAAACAGAAGAGACAAGCGTTCTCAAGTAGCTCGTCGCAGCGAACAAGAAGCAGCGCGCATGCTTGAAGAGAATGCGGTGTTGAAATTAACCGAATTCGTAACGGTAAGTGAGTTGGCTACTTTAATGTCACGCAACGCTACCGAGATTATTGCAGCATGCATGCAGTTAGGAATTTTCGCATCCATTAACCAACGTTTAGATGCTGAAACCATTGCAATCGTTGCAGAAGATTTCGGATATCAAGTTGAATTTGTAGGAGCTGAAGTTACCGATGCGATTACGGAAGAAGCAGACAACGAAGAGGATCTTCAAACACGTCCTCCAGTAATTACTGTCATGGGACACGTTGACCACGGTAAAACTTCGCTTCTCGATTACATTCGTAAAGCAGATGTATTGTCGGGTGAGGCCGGTGGAATTACGCAGCACATAGGTGCGTATACCGTTACCCTTCCAACAGGAAAGAAAATAACATTCTTAGATACTCCGGGTCACGAAGCGTTTACCGCTATGCGTGCTCGTGGAGCTCAGGTAACTGACTTAGCAATCATTGTAATTGCAGCAGACGATAGCGTAATGCCTCAGACAAAAGAGGCAATTAGTCACGCTCAAGCGGCTGGTGTTCCAATGATTTTTGCATTCAATAAAATGGATAAGCCAGATGCCAATCCAGAACGCTTGAGAGAGCAACTTTCTCAAATGAATGTGTTGGTTGAAGAGTGGGGTGGGAAATTCCAAACGCAAGAAATTGCTGCTAAAAAGGGAATGAACATCGACAAGCTTCTTGAAAAAGTATTGCTTGAAGCAGAAATGCTTGATCTAAAAGCTAATCCGAAGAAACGCGCGATAGGTACAATCATAGAATCATCATTGGATAAAGGACGTGGTTTCGTTGCAACACTTTTGGTTGAGGCTGGAACACTTCGTGTTGGAGATCCAATTCTTGCTGGTCAGTTCAGCGGTAGAGTTCGTGCTATGTTCAACGAGCGTGGCGGAAAGGTTGAAGAGGCCGGACCAGCAACACCCGTTTCAATCTTAGGATTTGAAGGTGCGCCGAATGCGGGTGATCGTTTCAATGTATTGGCAGATGAGCGTGAAGCGCGCGAAATTGCAACGAAGCGTCAACAACTTCAACGCGAGCAAAGTGTTCGTACGAAGAAGCACTTGACCATCGAAGAAATTGGTCGTCGTATTGCTCTTGGAGATTTCAAGGAATTGAACTTGATTGTAAAAGGAGACGTAGATGGTTCGGTGGAAGCGTTGGTAGACTCTTTGCAAAAATTAAGTACAGAGAAGATTCAAGTAAGTATTATTCACAAAGGGGTTGGACAAATCTCCGAATCAGACGTGTTGTTGGCATCGGCTTCCGATGCAATCATCGTTGGTTTCCAAGTTCGTCCAAGTCAAAGTGCGCGTAAGATTGCAGAGAACGAAGAAATTCAAATTAAGCTATACTCCATTATCTACAAGGCCATCGAAGAAATTAAAGAGGCTATGGAAGGTATGTTGTCTGCACGCATTGAAGAGCAGGTGGTTGGTACTGCTGAAATTCGTGAAGTGTTCAAGATTACCAAGGTTGGAACCATTGCGGGTTGCTTCATGCTAGAAGGTAAGGTTAGTCGCAACAGCCGTGTTCGTGTAATTCGCGACGGAATTGTTGTCTTCACAGGACTCCTTGGATCATTGAAACGTTTCAAAGATGATGTGAAGGAAGTGGTGAAAGGTTACGAATGCGGACTGAACATCGATAAATTCAACGACATCAAAGAAGGTGACTTAATAGAAGCCTTCGAAGAAGTAGAAGTAAAGCAAACATTATAAAAATGAAGAGAGCCGAAAAAGCTCTCTTTTTTATTCCGAATTAATAGAAATATACCATGGCAAAAATCAGTAGCAAAGCGCCTAAAAACGCAGACGTAGTCGTAACGATTTTCAACAAGAAAGAAGTTAAGAAATTGAAACTTGAAAAAGCTCAGTTGACTTATTTGGAAAGCGAAATCAACGTGAATCGCAACACCGTGTTAATGCCTTCATTAACTGAAAAGCATTTTTTTGTTGCCATCGAAGGCACTTGGAACGCAGAAGCGAAAGAGTCTATGCGCAAGACAGGTGTTGAAATTCAGACGGCTGTGAACAAGACCAATCTTGAGTCGTTGCACATTGTGAATCAGAGCACCTTCGAGAAAGCTGCTTGGTATTTGGCTGAAGGTACTGCTTTAAGCAACTACCAATTCTTGAAGTATTTCAAGGAAAAATCAAATAAGAAAAATACACTTTCAAAAATCTTTGTTACTGACGCTACTATAACTGAAGCAGAATGGACTGAGCTTCACAACATTGTTGAAGCAACAGAATTGGCTCGCACGCTCATTAATGAACCTGTTTCGTTTTTAACAGCGACACAATTTTCTGAGGAGATGAATAAGGCTGGAAAAGTAGCTGGATTCAAAACTCAAATTTTGAACAAGAAGCAAATTGAAGCACTTAAAATGGGTGGACTTCTTGGTGTGAATAAGGGCAGTATTGATCCGCCTACGTTCACCATTATGGAGCACAAGCCAAAGAATGCTAAGAATAAAAAGCCCATTGTTTTAGTTGGAAAGGGTGTGGTATTCGATACAGGTGGATTAAGCTTGAAGCCTACTCCTGGTTCAATGGATGAAATGAAATGCGATATGGCTGGTGGTGCTGCAGTAATAGGTGCAATCTATGCAATTGCTGCAAACAATCTGCCTGTTCACGTTGTGGCTTTGGTTCCAGCAACGGACAACCGTCCGGGCGGAAATGCAGTTTGTCCGCAAGACGTTTTAACAATTAGCGACGGTACAACCGTTGAAGTATTGAACACAGACGCTGAAGGAAGATTGATCTTAGCAGACGCTTTAGTTTACGCTAAGAAATACAAACCGGAATTGGTTATAGATTTAGCAACATTAACAGGTGCGGCAGTTCGTTCAATTGGAACTTACGCTAGCGCAGTTATGGCTACTGCCGATCAAAAGGTGGTGAATAATTTAATGGACAGTGGATTTGAAGTTTGGGAGCGATTGATTCAATTCCCTATGTGGAAGGAATACGGTGAAGAGATGAAGAGTGATGTGGCTGATTTGAAAAACTTAGGCGGTGCATTTGCTGGACAAATATCTGCTGCGAAGTTCCTTGAGCATTTCACTGATTATCCATGGATTCACATTGACATTGCTGGTCCGGCTTACCAAAATAAGGTAGATGCTTACCGCACGAAAGGTGGGGTAGGAGTAGGAGTACGTTTGTTGTACGATTTCATTAAAAAGAATTACGCTAACTAAACCGAACAATCATTCGGTTTGAAAACCATTGAATAATGGAAAGAGTTAAAGTTGGAATTAGCTGCGGCGACATGAATGGTGTTGGGCTTGAGACCGTTATTAAGGTTTTTTGCGACGCCCGAATGCTCGAGCATATTGTGCCAGTGATCTATGCGCATGCGGAAATTATTAAGCAGACGAAGCGCATTGGTGGCATGGAAGAATTCACTTATCAAAATGCTTCAACGGCGGAAGATGCGGTTGCTAAAAAAGTGAACTTAGTAAATTGTTGGAAGGAATTCAAAGGAGATATTGAATGGGGAAAGCCGAATGCCCTTGGTGGTGAGATGGCGCGAAGGAGTTTGGAAATGGCTGCGAACGATTTGGCTTCGAATAAGATTGACGTGTTGGTTACAGCGCCTTTCAATAAAGACAATGTTCAGAATGCTGATTTTAATTTCCCAGGACACACAGAATATTTAGCGAAAATGGCCGGTACAGATAAAGTGCTTATGTTTTTGGTTAGTCCAGCTTTGAAGATTGGTATTGTTACCGGACACGTTCCATTGAAAGATGTGAGTGCCAACATTACGAAAGAAAAGATTACAGAAAAGTTGGCGATCATGCGCGAGAGTCTTGAGCGCGATTTTGGTATTCCAACTCCCCGTATTGCAGTGCTTGGGCTTAATCCACATGCTGGAGATAACGGATTAATTGGCACCGAAGAGAAGGATGTGATACTTCCGGTGGTTCGTGATCAAGTTGAAAAAGGATTTCATGTTTACGGACCCTTCGGCGCCGACGGTTTTTTTGGTTCAGGAGCTTATTTGAAGTTCGACGCTGTTTTAGCGATGTATCACGATCAGGGATTGGCGCCGTTCAAAGCGTTAGCTTTCGATAGCGGGGTGAATTTTACAGCAGGACTACCGATAGTTAGAACTTCTCCCGATCACGGCGTAGCCTATGATTTGGCTGGCCAAGGAACTGCCGATGAGGCCTCTTTGCGCGCAGCCATATTTACTGCGACTGACGTGTTTTTGAAGCGCAAGGAATATCGCGGTTTTGCGGGCAATCCCTTGCAGAAGCAAGACATTAAGGAAAACAGAGAAGATCGTCGCGAATGAGAGTGAAGGTCTTGGTTATTGGACATACGCATGAACCTTACGTGAAGGAAGGAATTGCGCGTTACACCAAAAGACTTCCTCATTACTGCACGTTCGATTATGTTGAATTGAAGGACCTCGCAGCGAAAGGTCTAACCCCAGATATTCAAAAGAACAAAGAAGGAGAGCTTATTCTTAAGCAACTCAAAACGGAAGATTTCCTCTGCCTGTTAGACGAAAAAGGAAAGGCGTTTACCTCAGTTAATTTTTCAAAACATATCGAAAAGAAGCAACTCGCAGGAACCAAATCTTGGGTACTTGTCATTGGTGGAGCACACGGATTTTCAGAGGAAGTCTATGCACGAGCAAACGAACAGATTCGTTTGTCAGACATGACATTTCCGCACGACTTAGTCAGAATAATTTTAGTAGAGCAATTGTACAGAGCCTTTACCATTATTCGTGGAGAAGGATATCATCACATTTAATTAAGACAACTTCGAAAGCGCTGCATCAAGCGAGGCAATCGCCTGCGGAACATCATCTCGTGAAGCGGTTCCAACGCTAAGTCGGTACCACGTAGAGTCGTCGGAAGATCCGAATGCACGGAAGGGTACAAGAGCTACTTTCGCTTCATTCAAAATGTACGAAGTAATGTCGCCCGTGTTTTCAAGTACTCTTCCATCTGCAGTTTTCTTTCCAATTAAATTAAATTGAATCGTAAGATAAATAGCAGCTGCAGGAGGAATTGCACGAACCGCAAATCCTTTTTCACGCAAGCTTTCGAAGCCATTGTAAAATCCGTTCAAGCGCGTTTGCAATTCTTCTTTTATCCAGGTTAAATAATTGTCGAGCAATGAAATGTTTTGCAAATATCTTCCTGCTGCAATCTGCTCTGGACGCGGTGCCCAAGCACCCACGTGTCCAAGAATACTCTTCATTTTGTCAATGATAAACTCAGGGCCAAATCCCCATCCAACACGAACACCTGTAGCCGCAAGTGATTTCGAAATTCCATCTACGAAGACGGTGTATTTTCTCATTTCCGGACGAAGGGTAACTGGATCGAAATGCACTGTGTCTCCGAAAGTGAGCAACGAATAAATCTGATCGTACATGACGTACAATGGTTTTTCGTTTGCGCCACGCTTCGCATTTTCTTCCAACACCATGTCGCAAATACTTTCCAATTGATCTTTCGAAAACACTGTTCCTGTTGGATTCAAAGGTGAGCAAAGTGCAAGCAAAGAAGCTCCTTGAATGTGTTCCTTTAACAAGTCTGCATTCGGCATGAAGTTGTCTTCAGGAAGCGTTTCAACGAATACTTGGTGTGCGTGAGAAAGATGTGTGTAGTGGTTGTTGTTCCATGAAGGAACTGGGAAGACTACCTTGTCTCCAGGATCAACGATAGCTTGGAAAATGGCGTATATAATTGGACGCGCACCACCGGCGATTAAAATTTCTTCAGCAGAATAATCGAGGCCTTGTTTTTCTTTTAAAATCTGAACAACAGCATTGCGCAATTCAACCACACCGTTTGCAACGGGATAGTTCGTTAAATCTTCGTTGTAACAATCAATGATGAACTGTTTTAATTCAGCAGGGATTGGGAAAATTTTCGGATTGAAATCACCGATAGTGAAGTTGAATATTTTTTCTCCTTGAAGAATGCGGTCGCGAATTTCTCCGCCTAGTTTTATGATTTCAGAACCAATGAGATTCTCTGCCATTTGCGAAACACGCAAGTTTAGCTTTTCTTGCTGAAGGGTAACACTCATTTCTGTATTTGTCTTTCGGTAATTTGTGGCGCTAAAATAGTCTTTTTTCTTATTGAACAATACCTCTCAACATTCGTGTAGCAATTCAAGAATGGTTCGAAAAGCCACGGCGCTGTTGCCGTATTTATCGACATGGTCTTTTTGTAATCGGGGAGCGTGTTCAGCGAAATAAGAGTCTAGTTCACTCCTATTGGCAGCAGTGTATTGCACGGCATAGGTGACACCGTTTTCTTCTTCCCCATGAACACGTAAAATACGGTTTTGAAGAAATTTACCCGTGCTCATGACATCGGGAATGTGAATGTCTTTCATCCATGTGATCCATTCTTCGTGAATTCCCGGGTCTACGCTAACTGTTACGTTGTATATAATCTTATTCATAGTCTTTTCTTGAGCACAAAGATGTGGCGTTTTTCAAAAAGAAGATTAGCTTTGAAGAAAATTAATAATTATGCAAACGGGTTTCAAACATCTACACATTTTACTTCCTTATTTATTGTTACTTCTTCCGCTTTTAGCCATTGTTGTTTCATTGGTGAAAGAAAAGAACGAAACCGTTTCAGGCAAGCCAAGTAAATTGGTTTTGTTTACATTGATTTTTTCTCACGTTCAGTTGCTAGTGGGATTGGTTTTGTTGGTAATGAACATCATGAGCAACAGCAACATTATGAAAACTCCAGAGCTACGTAAGAAATTAGTTGAGCATCCTGCAATGATGATTCTTGCTGTTGTGTTTATCACGATTGGATATTCAAAAGCGAAGCGTGCAACCAATGGTCGCGATCGCGCGAAGAAAATTGCAATATTCTACGGATTGGGATTGTTCATTACCATATTTGCGATGAGCTACATGGGGTACTGGTCGAAAATGGCTTTCATGCACTGAGAATGAGTAAGAAGGTTATATACGTATTGCTATACTCTTTAGTGGCATTTCTTTTTTCGCTGTGCTTCGAAGCGTGCTCAGAGCAACCAAAAACGCAAGGCACTGTTGATGCTCAAGCGCTTTTCATTAAGCGTTGCGCAACGTGTCACGGAAGTGAAGGAAATCTTCAAATGAGTGGAGCAAAAAAACTTACAGTAAGTCAGCTTTCCGCTGATGAAATAAAAAATCAGATTATACACGGAAAAGCAGGAATGCCTCCTTTTGAAAGTATGCTAACCGTTCAAGAAATTGATGCGCTTACAGCATACTGCATGAAGTTGTCGGGAAGATAAAATGGCAAAACTACAAGAGACGAAGAAACCCCAAGAGACCTGTGTGCTTGTTGGGATAGTGAATAAGCGGCAGAACATTGATGTTCTGACAGAGTATCTCGACGAGTTGGCTTTTTTGGCAACCACAGCCGATGCGTTATGTGTGAAGCGATATTGGCAAAGTCTTGATCACCCAGACAACAGAACCTTCGTGGGTTCTGGAAAGATTGAAGAAATTAAGAATTTCGTTTACGAGAATGAAGTAGACATGGTCATCTTCGACGATGAGCTTTCTCCTTCTCAATTGCGTAACCTAGAGAACTTATTCAACGACGACGATCACAAGGTGAAAATTTTAGATCGAAACAATTTGATTCTCGACATTTTCGCGGCACGCGCCCAAACCGCTCATGCGAAAGTTCAAGTTGAATTAGCACAGTACCAGTATTTGCTTCCCCGCTTAACGCGCTTGTGGACGCACTTGGAAAGGCAGAAAGGTGGAATTGGAATGCGTGGTCCGGGTGAGCTTCAAATTGAAACCGACCGAAGAATTATTCGCGATCGAATTGCCAAGTTGAAAGAAGATTTAAAAGTCATTGATCGTCAGAAAACAACCCAGCGCGGAAATCGCGGAGCTATGGTTCGTGTGGCGCTAGTTGGATATACCAACGTAGGGAAGTCGACCATCATGAACATGATGAGTAAGAGTGAAGTGTTGGCAGAGAATAAATTGTTCGCAACGTTAGATACAACGGTGCGCAAGGTTGTGGTGAAGAATTTGCCCTTGTTGTTAAGTGACACAGTGGGCTTCATTCGGAAACTCCCTCACCAATTGATTGAATCGTTCAAGAGCACGTTAGATGAAGTTCGTGAAGCAGATTTGTTGGTGCACATTGTAGATATTTCTCATCCGCAATTTGAAGATCATTATAAGGTGGTTATGGAAACGCTTCAAGAAATTGGAGCGGGTGATAAGCCCATGATTCTCGCTTTCAATAAAATCGATGCTTATTCATTTATTGAAAAAGAGGAAGACGACTTAACACCCAAGACCATTGAGAATTATTCGCTGGAGGAATTGGAAGAATCTTGGATGTCGCGCATGGGTTCTGAAGATGTTGTATTCATGAGTGCCGCTAAGAAAATACATGTGGAAGAATTTCGCGAAATCTTATACAATCGTGCGCGTGAAATTCACATCGTTCGTTTTCCATACAACGATTTTCTTTTCGAAGATTTTACTGAATAATTCCGTAAATACTTAGGCACAGGTATACGAGGTAAAGCACAATGCTTTTCTTCAATCCACGTGTCCAATAGGTATATATTGAAATCGAATTAACTGCAATGAAGTAGTACCAATTGCTTTCGATATATAAGATTTGCAAAACTGTTCCGGCAAGCGCAAACGCCAAAACAAATGCGTCGAGCTGTGGAAGAGCTGACTTTCTTTTTTTCAAAACAAGAAAAAGCAATTGCCACAGAACAATTGCACCGAATAAAAAAAGAATGTGATGTAATATCTTCCATTCAGGATGGTTAAAAGCAGTGGTGGCGTTTATCCAACCGTATACAGCGAAGCCAATGTAGAACAATTGCAGCCAACTCTCTCCTTGCAGGTTGGCTTTTCGACATAAATAAAAATAAATTAAGCTCCCTAGAATGGCTAAAGGCCAGCACCACGCCGATTCTAGAAGATAGAGAACGGTGTAAGCAAGACTTGAGAGGATGGCGAGAATTTCCAAAGCTTATCGCTTACTGAGAATATTAGTTGTTGAAAATCCTTCAACCAATGGAATGGAAACAGCCCGACCCCCAGCGGCTCTCACTTCCTTCGAACCCACCATGTAGGTCTTGTTCGACTCGTCGGTTTCATCTGGATTGTAATCTCCTCCCTTCACCAAAATGTCGGGCTGGATGGATAAAATTAAATCGAGAGGAGTATGATCGGTGAAAACGATTGCGGCGTCGACACAGCGCAAGGCTTCTAAAATGCGAACACGTGCCCATTCGGGATTGATGGGGCGTTCAGGACCTTTGTTTAAGCTGCGCACAGAAGCGTCGCTATTCACGCCTAAAATAAGCTTGGTGCCTAGCGCAGCTGCCTGTTCCAAATAGGTCACGTGCCCCACATGCAAAATATCGAAAACACCATTGGTAAAAACAATGGTGTCTCCAGCTTCACGCCACGCCTTAATTTGTTGAAGTAGTTTTTCCATTTTTGATGCGATAAGTCACAATTAGAAAACCAACGAACCCAGATGCAATTTCCATGAGCGTTCGCGTTGACCAAGAAACTGTTGCGAAAGTTAATCCGAGTAGGGAAGTAGATGCATTGCTTTCATCTGCATATCCGAGCACGATAAATCCAATGATGGTTATAGAATGAAATGCGCCAAGTCCGCCAGGCGTTGGTGCAAGCATTGCCAAGCTCGCGCAAATCATTAAGAACACAGATTCATTTAAACCCATGTGCTCGCACCCAGGAACAGCTAAAAGATTGAACCAAGTCATGAGTAACCACGCGCCCCAAATTCCAACGGTCAAGAATATGAATTTGAATTTGCCTTCAATTTTTCCAACACTTAAAAAAGCTTTCCATGTGCCACGAATGAATTCTGCGAATTTTTCAATGAATTTATTTTTGAAGGTGTTCTTCAAGATATAGCGCAAAACGAAAATTCCAATTACGGCTAATGCGATTAAAACAATTCCGAGCTCCATTGAGAATCCGGGACTTTTTGTTTCATTCATTAACGAAGACAACGTGGAAGGTAAAAGTAAAATCCCCCAAAGGAGAAGCAGTCCGAACATAACCATGTCAATCACACGTTCAACGATAACAGTTCCAACTAAAGTCGATACTGGGATTTTATCTGATTTGAAAAGTAATGTGCAGCGAGCTACCTCGCCACTTCTTGGTACGATGTCGTTCATGCAATAGCCAAAGGCTACAGCGTGAATGGCGTTCCAAGTGTTTGCTTTATGGCCGAGTGGTTTCAATAATTGGTTCCAACGAATGCCTCGGAAAATGACAGACACGTATTCAATCAACAATGCAGCAACGATCCAAACCCAGTGTGTATTTAGTATTTGCCCAACAATGTCATGAATGGAAACGCCTTTATAAGCCCAATAAAGCAAGCCAATTGCAAGTGCGGCAAATGCGAAATATTTAATAGCGTCACGCCACTTGATTTTTTTCAAAACGACCAGTAAAAGGCAGAGTAAGAAAATAAAGCCGTTGCTTAAATAAATCCACAAAGGAAGTTGTGTAAGAGCACTCATTATTTTGTTGCCATTTTTTCCTTCTTTAACGGTCCAGTCAAACTCAGTTTTTTGATTTACTCGATCGTAAACGGTTTTTCCATTTTCATCAAAGAAACAAACGAAATGCTTACCATGGGAGAAAAGTGAATTTGGAAAATCTACAATCATACTATCCACTAACATATTCTTGGTGTCACCAAGGAAGAAAGAGTGTTTAGGGCTGAAACCAATGGGGAAATCAAGCGGATAAATTTTTGTTCCTTCAGGAAGGTGCAATATGTTGCCCACATCGCTGGTATGACTGCGACTGACAAATATGACTGAACTCAAAGGAGCCAGCATTTGAGTATGGTTAGTGAAAAGCGTGTCCACAAGACCATTCGGAGAATCATAAAGTACAATCCCATTTATGTCAATGGGTTCAGTGCTTTGGTTAATGATTTCAATCCAATGCATAGGGTCTTTAGCTTTCAATTGACTGCCAAAACGACGAATGCAGAGTTTAGATGCTAGCTCGGATTTTTCTACATGTTTGAATTGAGCTTCCAATGTTGAATTTTTGTTGCAGCTCAGTATACGTGAAGGGTTTTTGTCCCCGTCGCTCCATTGGACAAATTCATAAGGAAAGCTACCTCCAATTGGAGAGATGGGCAAAGGAATATTCGCTATAAAAGGCCCTTCAACAGCATTAAAAAAGAGTTTGGAGTTGTTTATTTTCAGAAGCTTTTCATTCGGGAAATTGGAGCTTAATTTTATTTGAACGGTCCCTCCAAGTTGAAATGCTTCTTGAAGGTGCACAAGCATGGAGGCGGGCCTAAGTTCCCAGAAATTTTTATAGGTGGAAATATGGTGCCTCCAACCACTTTCAGTTTCTTTTCGACTAATGGGATATCTATTTATGTGAAATGGAATTTCTTCTGAAATGTTATTGGCAAATTCATCCATTCTGTGCGCTGTTGAATCCTTGTGCAGAATGGTATTCATAATCAGACAAGATTGCTGAATAAACCTATTTCGAAGTTCAGGATTTAAAGTGGTGTATCGAAGAATGTGTGTTGTCCAAAGTGGATTATACCACTCTGTTTGAACGGGACTTATTCTTTCCTTTAAAAAATTTTGAGTATGGTAGTGTGAACCACATCCTAAATCTCCATCGTAATAAATCCAGTGCCATTTGTTTTCACCTGACGCATCTTTCCAGAAACGAATGTTTCCCCGAGAATCCATGTTGGCGATAAATATTTCTAAAAAACTATAGTTAAAATAGTTTTCTATATCCATTATCTTTTCCAACTCTAATGAGAAATTATCATCTTTATAATGCGCTGCAATAAAGTTTTTTAGCGATTCGTAATCTTTAGAATTCCCTCCAGCAAGTTCAAGGAGTTCTGTTGTTTTTTTAGTGGCGTTGTGATTATTGCCGAGATACTCTTTGTTGATTTTTTCACGAAGATTGATTATGCCGAAATATTTATCATTGACATACATGATTACAGGTTCGTAATCCATGTAGTCTACGTTAAGCTCAGCTGCGAAGCTTGAGATGCTTATGTCCTTAAATCGGGTTAAGTGCTGATCACTACCGCTTGTTCTTAAAACTAAATGCTCGAATTCGTTGTAGGGTTTGTTTTTGAAAAAGTTGTATTCGAAGTTTTTCTTTCCAACTGTTGTGTCTGTGAGAAGATGTAATGATTTTTCGGGTAACCCCAATGTCCAACCTCCGAAGGTTTTGAGTTTACATGAAGTTGCTTCAACCAATTTGTTGTTGTAATAAAATTGAGCGAAGCAAGAGATTGGATTTTTTTTCCAGGCATTACCAATGTAATTGGAATGACCACCGCCGCCTGCGGTGTCATTACCACCCGATACCCTTGTGCCGTCATATATTCCTGTTGGAGGAAAGAACTGACTATCGGTAACTTTCAAACAGATTACGGGAAGCGAGTGTTTTCGTCCTACAATGAATGTTCCAATGAAAATTGATTTGGGAGCATTAGCGCCTTCTAATTTTACTTGTATGCAGGTGTTCTGTTTGAGGGTAATTGGGTTTTTAAAAACTTGGAATTTATCAGTGTCAGAATTTCCTAATCGGAAGAGAATTGTGAACTGCGTATTGTTTTTGAACGAAACAGTTATTGCCTCTGCATAAACACCACATTCAGGTGTTACTGAAATTCCAAGTTTCTCTAACTTTTGAAATGATTCTATAGGAAAATCTTTTGCACTCAAAGTAGAGGCAATTAGAAATAAGAGAAGAGTAAAGTAATATTTCAAATTAATAAAAAATTGTGGGAAGCAAAAGTACATTGTTTTTCTCGTTCAAGCGTAAGTTTGCACCATGAAACAGAGCAATAGTGAGGCACTTTTTGTTGAAGCGAAGAAATATTTTCCAGGTGGAGTGAATTCTCCTGTTCGCGCATTTAAGTCGGTAGGAGGAAATCCTTTGTTTTTTGAAAGAGGAAAAGGTTCGCATGTTTGGGATGCAGATGGAAATGAATTCATTGATTTCTGTTGTTCTTGGGGACCACTTATTTTAGGTCATGCGAACGATGCAGTTACTGAAGCTATATGCACAACAGCCGCTAAGGGCGCGAGTTTCGGCGCTCCAACTAGAGAAGAAAACGAATTGGCTTCCTTCATTTTACAACATCATAAATATTTAGAGAAGATTCGATTTGTAAGCAGCGGAACGGAAGCGGCGATGAGTGCTATTCGCTTAGCAAGAGGGTATACTGGAAGAGATAAGGTGTTGAAGTTTGAAGGTTGTTATCACGGTCATGTAGATGCACTTTTGGTGAAAGCTGGTAGTGGCCTGGCTACACTTGGAACCTCGAGCAGCGCCGGTATTCCGCAAGCTTATGTAAACGAAACAATTGTTGTTCCGTTGAATGATATTGAAGCGTTTGATGCAGCCGTTGAAATGTATCGCGGACAAATTGCAGTAGTGGCTATTGAGCCCGTTCCTGCAAATAACGGACTGCTTATTCAAGACGGTGTGTTTTTGAAACACCTTCGTGAAGTCTGCACGCGTGAAGGAATAGTCTTGCTTTTCGATGAAGTCATTAGCGGATTTCGTTTGGGTTTTGAAGGCGCTTCAGGTTACTATGGCATTCAGCCCGACGTTCTTGCATTTGGAAAAATTATTGGCGGGGGAATGCCTGTAGGTGCCTACGGTGCTAGTGCGGAAATCATGTCTCAGATTGCTCCAGACGGTCCTGTTTATCAAGCTGGAACACTTTCTGGAAACCCAGTTGCCATGGCAGCGGGTCTAGCGCAACTGAAGGAATGTGCGAAGCCGGGATTCTACGAAGAATTGGAAAGAAAAACAAAGAAGATGGTAGATGCAATTCAAGCACATGCCGATCAAAAGAATTACGTGTTCAGAATCTTCCACATGGGAAGTATTTTCTGGGTTTCCTTTTCGAAGGAAAAATCAATACGACGAATGGATGAAATTCCAGAGAACAGCGGACAATTGTTCGCTCCGTTTCATCGATTTCTTCTAGAGCGCGGAATTTATTTGGGACCAAGCGGATATGAAGTTGGGTTCGTTTCAGCAGCTCATACAGATGCAGACATTGATAAAGCAATCGTAGATTTCTGCGATTCCTTAGATCACGTTTACAACAAGTAAATGCCTATCGCATAGGCGAGGTAGGGAAGTTCGCGAAGGGCTTCGCGCTGATTTTCTTTAGGGAGATTAGTTAGTGCCGCCTGAAGGGCAAGCGCGAAAATTCCGATGTAAAATGCAGTGGGCATAAATAGATGTCCGATCATTGCAAAAATCAAAGAGAAGAAAAGCGTAAGGTTATTTCCGATAATATGCGGAACAGTTTCAACTTGGCCTTCATCTTCTTTTCGCTGCACGAAATCAATGCAAAGCGAAAGGGCTAAAGTTGTAAAGAACACACTTCCACCTAACTGAAAAATTTCTTTGGTGTCAGGAATAGCAATGAGAATAGACCAACAAAGAGCAACTGTGATATTCTTCAATAAAGGAATTTTTCGAAATGAAATTTTATGTTGAAGGAAATAGATAACAGTAAATATCGAAACTAGCAACATTAAAACCGAATGAACATTCGGTGAAAGGGTAATTGTTCCTGCGATGACTAATAAAGGCAACCAATAAGCAGCTTGATGAAGTTTTTGAGCAACCCAATAGCTATAAAATACCGCTACGGATAACAACGTGTTTTCAAAAAGAGTTTGTGGGTTAGCGGAATTCAAAAGAAACCAAGAGGCGCCCGCCAGAGATAAACTCTGAAGCAATGCTATGAACACGTCTATTGGTTTTTGATTAAGGAAATTAAAACGCCAGTCACAGAACCTGCAAGTCCGCTTAGAGCGCCTCGGATCATTTTTCGAGAACGCGCTGGTGGCTCAAATCCTTCAGCGTACAAATCGTTGTATTTGAAGTTCCGATCCGACATGTATTTCTCTTTGATTTTAATTTTACCAACGTATTGTATAGCCGCGTAAGTAATTGGTGGAACGATTAATACGAGGAGACCATCGCCAACTAAATATCCGACTGCACCACATAAAGCAAATCCGATTGCACTAATGTGGCGGGCGTTGTAATTTTTTCTTGCATCGCCAGCTCCGGCTAAATACATGCGCATTTCTTCAGGTGTATAATAGTCTCCAAGCATGGTGTCTTGGTAATATAGGATTTGTTCTTTGCTTCCGTTTGAAAGACTGTAGACCTCACTTTTGGTCAGTTCAAATGCTGTCGTTTTTTCTTTGCCGAAGATGTTCTTTTTCTGATCGTAGATATAGATCAACCCGTCTTTTTCTTCCCATAGCGCATTCTCTACCATCGTTCCATTCATTAAAAAGACTTTACCCTGTTGCACTTGCGTGAACGCGCATGCGGGAAGAAGGATGAGTATTAGAACGGAAATTCTTTTAACAATGTCTGTCATGATCAATGAATTTGAAGCACTCAAAGATAGGATTAAAAGGTGTGAGCGATAGATACCACTGAAATTTTACCTTGAAACTCTTTTCGAATAACCTGAAAGGCCGATTCCAAGGTAGCGCCAGTCGTTATCACGTCATCTACAATTAAGATGTGGCTTACGTTCGGCGGGATTTTACTTTCGATTTGAAATTCAATCTTCCGGCTATTCATTCGCTCCATGCGGTTTCCTTTGGTGGCGCCTTTTCCAGCTTTTTGTTTTTTCAAAACCATAGAAATGGGAAGCTTCGTTTCCGCAGATATTCCTTCGCAGAGAACGCGTGATTGATTGTACCCACGTTCAAGTTCTTTGTTTTTGTGCAGAGGAATGGGAACCAATAAATCAACGTCATGCAACCAAGGTGTTTTCAATAAACGTTTGCCCATTTCCTTCCCAAAGAAATTTCCAATTTGCATGTTCTTTTTGTATTTGAGTTCATGAATGGCGCGCTGCTCAATGCTTTTAGGTTGAAAGAAATAAAGAGATTGGACACTGTGCAGGGACATGCGATAGGCCAACTGCACAAAAAGTGTATTACTCCTTCTTTCGAAGTGATTTGTATGGTGAAGATATTGTTTGCAGAAGAAACACATTCCTTCTTCCTTCAAGGATAGACTTCGGTCGCAGGCGCAGCACACGCGCGGAAACCAACAATTCAACAGAATATTCAAAATCTTTCTCATAATTATGGCGCTAAGATGAGAAATGAAGATTAAATTTGCCGCCTATGATTATTCAGGTTTTAAAGTCAAAAATTCACCGAGTAACTGTAACTGAGGCAGATGTGAATTATATAGGTAGCATAACAATAGATCCAATTCTATTGGAAGCTGCAAATATGATAGAGGGAGAGCGCGTTCAAGTTTTGAATTGTGCAAATGGCGAGCGCCTTGAAACCTATATAATTTTAGGCGAAAGAGGAAGTGGAGTAATATGCTTGAATGGTCCGGCTGCATTGAAATGCACGGTAGGAGATATTGTTATCGTATGCTCCTACGCTCAAATGGACTTTGAAGAAGCCAAGACATTTAAGCCCTGGGTTATTTTTCCGAATACCCCGACCAATACACTGGTTTAATTCAACGATTTTTTTTGAAAAGGAGGGAAGTAAGTTGGATCCCCTTTTTGATTTTTCAGGAAGAAATCATAGAGTTCTGTCGTTCTAAACATGCGTTCCAACGTCCCGTGGTCGTGGGTTTCGAAAACGGTGAACTTCACATTTTTTGAATCGCAAGATTTAATTCGCTCTACAATTTCATACGACTCCCCGAAAGGAACGGCACGATCTAATTTTCCGTGCGCAACCCAAACAGGTATTGTAGAAAGATTACAAGCATCTTTTGCCTTTCCACCTCCACAAAAAGCAGCAACTGCGCAAAATTTTTCGGGGTATTTTCCTGCAGTATAAAGTGATCCGTACCCTCCCAAACTCATGCCTGTAATGGAAATTCTGGTTGTATCTATTCGATGTGTTTTGGCTAATTCATTCAAACAAGAAATAACCTTATCGGGGCTCCACGACTCGCCATTATTCACTTGAGGCGCAATAATAATTGCAGGGAATTTTCTTCCTTTTTCCACCTCAGCAATTAATCCATATTTTTTAACCAAACTTAAGTCAGTTCCGCTTAAGCTTCGGCCATGAAGAAATACAAATACAGGCCAAAGGCTGTCCTTATTAGCGTTGTAATTTTCCGGCTCGTAGCACCAGTAGTGGTAGGCAGCCCGGTTGTTTTCAACTTTGAATAATTTTGATTTTTGTCCGAATGCGATGCAGGTTACTAGGACAAGAAATAATGTTAGTTTAGTTTTCATTCGATTACAAAGCTATAGATTTTATTTCCTCGTGCAGGTTGAATTATTCTGTTGTTCCAAGCAATGGGAGATGATTCAAAAATACACCCCATATCTTGGGAAAAAACAACTTCGCCTGTAAGTCCGTCGACCAACAGCACGAATCCATTTACAGTTGGAACATACAAGGTTGGAGCTCCGTTTTGATCATACACTGCAATAGGTGATACCCAGCTGTATCTCGAAAGCGGAACCTCGAAAAGCAGGCTGCCATTGGTTTTGTTTATGGCGACGAGCATACCTGCACCATGCAGATCTGTGCGTGAGAATACAGTGTAGATGATATCTGCAGCTTTTTCTTTTCCGAGCAATGGGGTTGAAAGCATACCTCCGTTGTTAACTTTTTCGCCAATGGAAGAATAGCATTTTTTTTCGAAATGCCATACTTCCATTCCTGTTAGTCCATTTATTTTTCTCAAATAACCAAATCCCTCGGCGCCTTGCTTGTCTACTTCATTTCCAATTAAAATATAAGGAATTTCATTTTCGATTGAAATAACCGGAGAGGCATCGGAGTCATCTATGTTGAAGAAATGCCAGCGCGGTTTCATGTTGCGTAAATCGGCGCAGATAACATTCCCACCGTTGTCGGTGAAGTAACCCAATTGCTTGTAAGCGCTGGGGCTGGATTCAATTCCTTGGTAACGCGAATCAGAAAGTTTGTATCTGAATTGCTCAATTTTGTCGAATAAATTTTTACTGAAATCGTGACGATATATTACCCCGGATTCAGTGGGCCAAATCATGGTTGAACTTGTTGTGTCAATCAATGGCGAAGCATCGCATGCTCCCCATTTGCGATAAGCAAAGGAGGAGGGCAGAAATTCTTCGTGCATGAGAGTTTGTTTTTTTAAATGGAAAGCGCGCCATGCCATGGCTCCTCTGTGTGGAATTCCATGACCAACATAGAGTAAATCTTTGTTTTTAGGATCGATGCTCGGCGTTCCTTTTATTGGATTTCGAATACAGAGGGGCGGACGAGTTTCAATTCCGGTTTCGAAATCCAAGAAATAAATATTTCCTGAAAGTGAAATCTGGATAATTTCTTTTAATTCGTTTCGATTTAAAAACTCTGGTTTAAGATTCGATAATTGAGCCAATTCATTTTTTTTCCAATTCACAACCAAGGGTTGGCCCGTCCAACCTGCACCACCACCCCAATAGCCAAAATTCCCGCGCATGGAATCAATTGCGGTTTTAAACTCCCAATCAATACGAATGCTTTTTGGTTTTGAATTGACTTTTCCTCGAACAGGAGAATTCCGCTGATTACCTCCCCGGAAAGTGAAAATACCTTCAGGATTTTCTTCGTCCCTGTCGAAATACAATTTTTCAATAACAGCAACCGAAGTGTCTAAAGGTTCTAATTCAAAGGTAGAATCTATGCTGTCGTTGAAATAGCTAATCTCTTTTTTCTTGATTTCTATTTTAGCTTCTGGTGCTGTTGGCGATTGCTGAGGTGGATTTTCGCATGCACAGAAAGAAAATATGAATAGAATTGGGTAGAGGTTACGTTTATTCACGTTTATCATTTAATTCATGCAAAGATAGTTACTGAGGTTCCATTAAATTTGCATACAAATAAAAACGGCTTATGAGCGCCTGGAAGAATACAGCGGAGTTTGCGAAAATGAAAGACGAGTCTAATCCGTTGAAAGCTTTGCGTGAAGAATACTTCATTCCGAAACACAACGGAATTCCGATGTTATACTTCACGGGTAACTCACTCGGATTGCAACCTAAAGGTGTGAAGGAATATTTACTTCAAGAATTAAGTGATTGGGAAAAGTTTGGAGTAGAAGGACATTTCGATGCGAAGCGTCCTTGGTTCAATTATCATGAGGTGCTTACTGAATCGCTTGCAAACGTTGTTGGCGCAAAGAACTCTGAAGTCGTGGCCATGAATCAACTTACAGTGAATTTGCATTTGTTGCTTATTAGTTTTTATCGACCTTCTGGAAAACGAACGAAGATTTTATTCGAACACAAACCGTTTCCTTCCGATCGTTATGCCTTTGAATCACAAGCGAAGTTGCACGGCTTAAATCCAGATGATGTGTTGGTTGAAATGCAACCGCGTGAAGGTGAAGTGCTGTTGCGTGAAGAAGATATTTTGTCGAAGATTAATGAATTGGGAGATGAGCTCGCCGTGATTTGTTTCGGCGCGGTGAACTATTTCAGCGGACAATATTTTAATTGTGAAGCGCTTGCGAAGGCTGGTCACGCTGTTGGCGCTATGGTGGGATTAGATCTCGCGCATGCTGCGGGAAATATAGATTTGCAATTGCACAATTGGGACATTGACTTCGCCTGTTGGTGCAGTTACAAATATTTGAATAGCGGTCCTGGAGGAGTTTCTGGGGTCTATGTTCACGAGCGCTTTCATGGCGCAGATGTTTTGCGTCTTGCTGGATGGTGGGGAAACAAGGCCGAGACGAGATTCTTGATGCAGAAAAATTTCGATCCGACAAATTCTGCGGAAGCATGGCAAATGAGCAACGCACCTGTATTGTCAATGGCTGCTCATAGAGCCGCTTTGGATCTTTTCGATAAAACATCTATGTCAGAGTTGCGCGCGAAGTCCAAAGAGTTAACAGCATACCTCGAATTTATTTTTCAAGAATTGAAATCGAAAGGTGTTCCTGTGGAGCAACTCACTTCTCACGACGAGAACGAAAGAGGTTGTCAGCTTTCTATTCGTTTGGAAGGAAGAACAAAAGATTTTGTTGGGGTATTGGCGAAGGAGGGTGTAGTCGTTGACTGGCGCGAACCCGACATCATTCGTATGGCACCTGTTCCGATGTACAATTCATTTCAAGACATCTATGCATTTGGAAAAGTGATGGAGCGGATTTACAATGTGAGTTAATTCGAGCCGAACAAAACTTTACTCGATTCGTAGAGTAGCTTCAATGCTCCAATAAGCATAACAAGAGCAAATCCGAATTTCACTTTTGCAATTGGAATGTTGTGTGCGAACTTACTTCCGAAGAGTGCTCCTGAAATAAAGCCTGCACCAATGAGAAGGGCAGCTGTAGTGTTTACATTTCCTTGCTTGTAATAATGCATCACGGCTAGAAAACCTACGGGGAGCAACAGAACAGCTAAACTAGTTCCTTGCGCTTGAAGTTGTGTGTAACCGAGAAAGTACACAAGAGCTGGGACAATAATAAGTCCTCCGCCAACACCAACAAATCCGCTAAGCATGCCCGAAGCCATACCAATGGCGAGAAGCAAGAAAACAACGTATGCAGTAATTTCCATTTTCATAAAGTCTGGGTGAAAGTTAGTCTTATTTTTAATTGTTCCACTTCAAACTTCCCTTATTTTTGTTCCACATAATATTGAAAACAATGAATTTTCCAGCTGAATTAAAGTACACAAAAGACCACGAGTGGGTTCGCATTGAAGGCGATATCGCAACTGTAGGCGTTACAGATTTCGCGCAAAGCGAATTAGGTGATATTGTATTTGTTGAAATTGAAACTCAAGGTGAGAGCCTAGAAGAACATGCAATCTTCGGAACAGTTGAAGCGGTAAAGACCGTGAGCGATTTGTTTATGCCTGTTTCAGGAACTGTTATTGAAGTAAATGCTGGATTAGAAGCTGATCCTGCGCATGTGAACAACGATCCATACGGAAGCGGTTGGATGATCAAAGTGAAATTATCAGAAGGAGCAGACCTTAGTTCTTTAATGGACGCTGCAGCTTATGAAACTTTGGTGGGTTAATCTTCCAAAAAAATATAGAACGGCTGCTCACATTTTGTGGGCAGTTGTTGTTTTTGGCCTACACGCCATGTCTAGCAAGTCTTTTCCGAAAATTTCTTTTTGGGAAAATTTAGGTCCCGATAAAATTGTACATGCCTTCATGTTTTTCGTAGCAACCTCACTCGCTGTTTTTTCGGGATGGGGGAAGTTTAAGTCTGTTACAGTGTGGACATGCGCAGGCGTCCTTCTGGAATACTATCAATTCTATTTCACAACCGATCGTTCTTTTGATTGGTTTGATGTTGTTGCCGATGCCACGGGAGTGTTTATCGCGTTATTGATTTTAAAAGGAACTGTTTCGAACAGAGGATAGAATTAAGGATTTTTTTTCAGCTAAACTTCCTGATAGAATTGTAAAGTTTACTTGTGAATTTCGAAGCTCAATTTTATATTTTTCAAATAATCGTTCTCTCTCGACTCGAGCCGGCGCACTTCTAAGTGCATCCGCTTCCCACTCAACATCAGGCGCGCACAAAAAGTGAATGTCCATTTTGTAGGAAGTAAGAATTTCTAGTTCAGGTAATTTCAATTTGAAAACTTCATCGTTCCAAATTCGAAGAACAAAAATATCCGTGTCGAAAATTTGGCAGATACTCTCTTTACTTTGAGTGAAGCGTTCGCATTGAATGGTTGCAATTTGTTTGAAATCCTCTTCAGTAGCGCGAGTCAATTGTTTTTCTTCAAGATACTCTCGGGCAAATTCAGAAAAATAGGCAGAACCCGAAAGCTTGTTTGCAAGCCATAAGGAGAGTGTTGTTTTTCCGCTCGATTCTGGTCCGGTGAATGCAATGCGCATTGAATACTTTGTTGTTACTTTGCAAAGATGTCAAATACTGAGCGACTCTCATCGAAAATAAAACAACGCGACTTCAAATTGAATGCGCTACTTGAATTGACTGAAGCTATCAATGCGAATAGTTCAGAGCAAGATTTGATTTTCCAATTTCAAAATATTGTACAAACGCATTTGGGAATTGAAAAATTAGCACTCTTTGTTAAGCGAGAAGATTGGCAATGCTTGCTTCAATACGGCGACATGAATGTTTCGGAATTTGTTATTCCGACCGATGATTTTTTTCATACAAATAAAGGCGTTGCGCTTTCGGAAGATGCTTCACATGAGTCTTATGATGTAGTTGTACCAGTATTGCACAACAATCAAGCACTGGCTATTGCGCTTGCAGGAGATAACGCTGAGGATGCCCGTGGAATGAGTCCTACGGTGAAGCACATGCGCTTCCTTCAAACTTTAACATCGGTCCTTAGTGTTGCTCTCGAGAATAAAAGATTGCTGACCAATTTGGTTCAACAAGAGAGATTGAAAAAAGAGTTGGAATTAGCCGCAGAAATGCAGCAATTGCTCTTGCCCAATCATTTTCCAGATACAGAGGTTTGGAATGTTCAAGGAATTTATCGCGCACATCAACAAGTTGGAGGCGATTACTACGACGTATTTCAAATTAGTGAACACGAATGGGTCTTTTGCCTAGGCGATGTTTCCGGAAAAGGAATGCCCGCGGCATTTTTAATGTCGAATTTTCAAGCGTATGTGCGAAATGCATTCGAAGATAAACGACCAGATTTAGTGAGCCTTGCGAACAAGTTGAATAAACGTGTTTGGGATGCGGTTCAAGGCGAGAAGTTCATCACATTTTTTCTTGGAGTTTACAATTCAACCAATCAAGTTTTGGAATATGTGAATTGCGGGCACAATGCACCTGTTTTTAAAACGGGAAATGAATTCAAGCAATTTAGTGCTACTTCAATTGGATTGGGAATGCTTCCAGAATTGCCGAGAGTGAGCGCGGTCGAAGAAAAGATTAATTCAGGAGATGTCTTGTTGGGCTATACAGATGGACTTGTTGAAGTGAACAATCCTGAAGGAGATTATTTCGAGATAGAGGGCATTGAACAAAATATGAAGGGTTTTCACGCCAAGGATGTTTGTCTTTCAGTTGAGAGTGCAGCAAATGTTTTCCGCGGCGAATGTTTGTTCAACGACGATGTAGCCATTCTGGCTATTTGTTGGAAATAGCCTCTTCTTGTTTCTTCATGTGAAACAAATCCATGGCAACTAAAATTCCGATGAATCCCCAAAACGGCACCGACGCCTTGTCCGTGTCCAAATAATTGTTCAAGGTGCCGTGCACGAAATACGTTATTAATCCTAAGAACGCACTGGCAATAATTGCTCGGTGTTCTTTTTCCACCGCAGCATAAAACAATTTAAATCCGAGCATAAGGGTATACACAAAAATGGAGACAAATAGCAGCATGCCCAATACCCCTTCTTCCGCTAGCGGACCCAAGTATTCGCTGTGCGCGTTTCCGCCATCGCCATTGTTCGTGCTTATGATCGTGCGATCTTTCGCTTGTTGAAACGGCGCGTAAACGAATTGATAAGTTCCAGGTCCCCAGCCAACAATGGGCCTTCTGTTAAACATTTCCATAGCGCAATGCCATCGGTTCAATCGTTCAAGATTCGAGGCGTCAGACGATACGTTCGATATAGAGGAAACGTGTTCATCTAATTTGTCACTACTCTCTTGTTTGTTCTGTCCGAGCTGCTGTTGAATCGTGTTCCAAGAAAAATAAAATACACTTCCTGAAATAAGTGCCCCGTAGAATACATATTTCAATGGAATGCGAAGCATCATGATTAGTAATACTCCAAATGCAACCACAACAGAAACCCAAGCGGCACGTGTGAAAGACAGCACAAGTCCAATGGTTACAATGAGTAAGGCAGCGTATATTAAGAAGGTCACCAAGGGACTTTTCTTTTTCAAAAAAAGTAAGCCAATGGAAACTGGAAAAAACATAGCTAAAACAGCGCCGTAGCTCGTGTGATCTTTGAATAAAGGCTCCATAACCCAATGCGCACTTTCTTTGTCGAAATTGAATTGCGCGTGCCTTGTGACAGTGTAAATGATTACAACACACAACGGAGCTAGATAGCTAGCGAAGAATTTTTTTATGTTGGAAAGGTCTTGGAAAAGATGAGCGCCAAGCAAATAAAATCCCGAGATAAACCAAAGTCGTGTAGCAATGAATTTGAATGAGACAAGTGGATACTCGCTGGTCACTGCCGTGAACACCATCCACAACAAATACAAACCAATAATGTAGGTGAAAGGATGTTTGAATATTCTTCGGTCTACGCTTTTTCCGGAAATGATTTTGAAAATCATCAAAAGTAAAAGAGCCGCTATGATGGGTTCAGTAGGCAGGTACATGCCAATGTGAGCCACTTCCATTTCCTCAAGATTAATACTCAAAGGAGTGGCCATTATGCTGAAGAACCACACCCATTCGATTTTGTGAATGGCCAACCACAAGGCAAATAGTGCCGCAGGAAGAATGAAGAGAAAGTACATTTCAAAAGCAACGGCAACCCCTTGCGTAAGAGCGAAGATGCTTCCCCAAAATAGAATTGGTTTGTTTTGAATAAGTGCTGTGAAGGCCTTCACTGTTTACGCCTTTTTCAACTTTTCAATGTTGTCGCGAACTAAAATCACCACCACGCCGAAGACGAATGTAGCCATGGCACTCACCACAACAATGAGCCATCGAATGGGGTACGACTTTTTATCGGCAGCCGCGGCCTTATCTACCACGAGGTGAGAAGAAATATCAGACTCAACGTCAATCTTCATCAAGTCGTAACGCTTCCTAAGAATTTGCATTTTCTCATATCCTCCATCAATTTCGCTTTCAATTTTCTTGTAACGCGTTCCGTATTTAGAAAGGAAGTCCATCTGCACTTTAATTTCTTGGGCGCGATCAGGGTGTCCTTCCACAATCGCTGTTCCATACTGTTCCGTTAAATAGGCAATCTGATCCTTGTAGCTATATACCCCTTTCTCTTGAAGATACTGCATCGAGTCTTCAAGAATTTTTATTTCGGTTTGAAGTGTTTCCAGCGAAGACTTTGCATACAAGAAAGCCGACATAGCCCGGTCGCTGCGCATTTGGTTGCTCACAGAGTCTGTAAGTTGTGCCACGTCGTTGGCTATGTCTCTAGCGCGCTCAGGAGATGCGTCTAGCACCGTAATTTCAATAGAGCCAAATCGAGTTAAGTCAGCAGAAACGTTTTCATTGTATTCTTTTCCGATTAAGGTATTCGCACCGCGATCTGTTTTGGCAATGTCATAGACTTCCCACAGGTTGTACTTCTCTATAATTCTTCCTCGAACTTGATCGGAATTAATAATCTGCATTAAACGCTCGGCGTCTTCTTCTTCACCATAGGCCAATACGTCAGATTTCTTTACATCTTCCAGAAGTTGCTCCCCGAAGCTGTGCTGTTGCGATGCGAAAAGCACAACAGTGCTTTTGTATTTTTCTGTAATAAGAAAGGAGGCTGCCGCCGCAATTATTGCTGCTGCTGCTGTTACGAGGAACAGGTGTTTTCTCCACTTGAAGACAACGACTAATAAATTAGACGAATTCAGGGATTCTTCAGAGTTATTTCCTTGGTTATTCATGCTTTGGTCAATGATCCTGCAAAAGTAAGGTCTTTTGAAGGCGGTTCGAACTGCTTAAAGGAGTTTGGTCGGAAATATTGCCCGACCGCTATTTTCGAGGTGTTAAATAAAAAATGGCAGATTAAGACATTTTTCAGTGAAAAATTCGAGTTCCTGTATTACTTTTGCGCCCGAAATTCAAACTGAATACATCTTTCTATGTCAACTCAAAATGGTAAAGTAGTTCAAATTATTGGCCCGGTGGTAGATATCTCTTTCCCTGCTGGTCAAAAGCTTCCTAACATCCTAGATGCCCTTGCTATCAAGCGTTCTGGCGCAGACGATCTAATCCTAGAGTGTCAAAAGCACGTGGGTGAAGATACAGTTCGTGCTATCGCAATGGATGCAACTGAAGGTCTTCAGAGAGGTGCTGAAGTTGTGGCTCTTGGTCGCACCATCACCATGCCAACTGGAGAGCAAATCAAAGGTCGTTTGTTCAACGTAGTTGGAAAAGCGATTGATGGTATCGGAGAAGTGAGCAACGAAAATGGTAATTCCATTCACCGTGCCGCTCCTCGTTACGAAGATTTGTCTACCGCTACTGAAATCCTTTTAACAGGTATTAAAGTAATTGACTTGATTGAGCCATACTCTAAGGGTGGTAAAATTGGATTGTTCGGTGGTGCCGGAGTAGGTAAGACCGTATTGATCATGGAGTTGATCAACAACATCGCTAAAGCATACACAGGTCTATCTGTATTTGCTGGTGTTGGTGAGCGTACTCGTGAAGGAAATGACTTATTACGCGAGATGATCGAATCTGGCGTTATTAAATATGGCGATGCATTCGTGCACGAAATGGAACAAGGCGGATGGGACGTATCTAAAGTAGATATGAAAGCTCTTGCTGAAAGCCAAGCAACATTGGTGTTCGGACAAATGAATGAGCCTCCTGGAGCACGTGCGCGTGTTGCATTGAGCGGTCTTTCAGTTGCTGAATACTTCCGTGATGGAGATGCTGAGTCAGGTGGACGTGATATCCTTTTCTTTATTGATAACATCTTCCGCTTCACGCAAGCAGGTTCTGAGGTATCGGCTCTTTTAGGTCGTATGCCATCAGCAGTAGGTTACCAGCCAACGTTGGCTTCTGAAATGGGAGCTATGCAAGAGCGTATTACTTCAACGAAAAGAGGTTCTATTACTTCGGTTCAAGCGGTATATGTACCTGCAGATGACTTGACTGACCCTGCGCCAGCAACTACATTCGCTCACTTAGATGCAACAACTGTATTAAGTCGTAAGATTGCAGAGTTAGGTATCTATCCTGCGGTAGATCCATTGGATTCTACTTCTCGTATCTTAACTCCAGCTATCGTTGGTGACGAGCACTACACTTGCGCTCAACGTGTGAAAGGTATCCTTCAACGCTACAAAGAATTACAAGATATCATTGCGATCTTGGGTATGGACGAATTATCTGAAGACGATAAATTGGCTGTATACCGCGCTCGTAAAGTGCAGCGTTTCTTGTCTCAGCCATTCCACGTGGCAGAGCAATTTACCGGTATCCCAGGGGTATTGGTTCCAATTGAAGAAACAATTAAAGGTTTCAACATGATCCTAGACGGAGAGTGTGACGAGTTTCCAGAAGCTGCCTTCAACTTGAAAGGTACCATCGAAGAAGCTATTGAAGCTGGTAAGAAAATGTTGGCTGAATCACAGAACTAAGAGCAATTATGCGCGTTGAAATAATTACCCCAGAAACCGTCCTCTTCCAAGGAGAAGCAGAATATGTTTTTCTTCCTGGAAGTTCAGGTGGATTGGGAATCTTGAACAATCACGCCCCCCTTATCTCGTCATTGAAAAAAGGAAGCGTGCGAGTGAAAGATGCTCAAGGCAAAGAATTGACTTTTGATGTGCTTGGCGGTACCGTTGAGGTATTGAACAACCAAGTAATGGTTTTAGCTGAATAATACTTCCTCAGCGGAAGAACAATCTATCGTTATGAATATTGAACAACTTAACACCGGCTCTCTAACAGGAGAGTTGAAGGTGACTCTTGACCCTATTGATTACAACGAGACTTATGAAACGGCCTTAAAGACCTATCGTAAGCGTGTTGATTTACCTGGGTTTCGCAAAGGTGCAGTTCCTGCGTCCTTAGTGAAACAGCGTTTCGGAAAATCATTATTGGTCGACGAAATAAATAAAATGCTGCAAGATGCTATCGGAAATTATGTTTCTGAAAACAAACTTGAGTTATTAGGTAGTCCAATTCCAAAGGAAGGCGATGATGTTGGAGATTGGGACAACCCATCAACATTTATCTTCACCTACGAAATTGGATATGCTCCAACATTCGATTTGAATTTAGACAAATCAAAAACGTTTACGAAGCTTGAAGTAGATGTGAGCGAAGAGTTAATTTCTCGTCAAATGAAGGAATATGCTCGTCGTCACGGTCAATTGTCTAAGCCAGAAGTTACAGAATCGGAAGACATGATTATGGCTGAAATTGCCGAGTTGAATGAAGACGGTTCTGTGAAAGAAGGTGGTGTTTCAAACAAGTCTTCAATTTTCCTAGAATACATCAAAGACGAAGCAACTAAAGCGTTGTTCGTAGGGAAGAATATTGGTGAGACAGCTGTGGTTGATCCATTCTTATTGAATGCCGATCACGAAGATCTTTCTCGCATGTTGGGTGTTACGCACCACGACCTTCACCACCTCGATTCGAAATTCCAAGTGATCATCTCTGAGATTATGCGCATGCAACCCGCAGAGTTGAATCAGGAATTGTTCGACAAGCTATTCGCTCCGGGCACTGTAACATCTGAAGAAGAAATGCAGGCGCGAGTTACGGCTGACTTAGTTGCTATGTTCGAAAAAGATTCAGAGTGGATGTTCAAGCGTGACTTCGCGAAGGATATCGTTGATATGGTTTCTATTGAATTACCTGACGAGTTCTTGAAGCGTTTCATTCTAATGACCAACGAGAAGCCAATTGAAATGGCGCAGTTGGAAATGGAATACCCTGGTTACGCAAACGGATTGAAGTGGCAGTTGATTGAAAATAAAATCATCAAGGAGAACGATATCAAAGTTTCTGTGGATGATGCTATGGATTATGTAAAAGCTTCTTTGGTAGATCGTTTCAAGTCATACGGAATGCCTGTTGACGAAGAGCGTCTAGATCAATTAGCTAAGCAAACGCTTGCGAAGCAAGACGAAGCGAAAAATGTGTATGACATGCTTTATGAAGACGGAGTAATGAAAGTGGTTCAAGCGAACTGTTCTTTGAAAATTGAACGTTTAGCTTACGAAGATTTCAAACACCGTGCTCAGCACTAAATAGAGATTGTAGAAAAAGAAAAACCTCGGAATTTCCGAGGTTTTTTTATAATCATATTTTTCAGAAATCAATTCGGAATCAAAGAAATCTTTTCGAGTATTTCTGAAATCTCACGCTTCGCTGAAAGAATTTTCTTTTCAATTTCTTTACGCATGCTTTCTGCTCCTTTACCGGTGAAGATGCCCATGTTGTTTTCATAAGACTTGATATCGCCTTTCAACTTATCAATCTTCTCGCGTAAAATCATTTTCTCTCTACTCAGGCCTTTGTCTCCAGTAGACTTTATGGTTTCAATACGCGTTTTGTAACGGGTCATATCTGCTTCTTTGCGATCGGTGTTCAGCTTGCCGTACTTGTCGTCGAAAGCTGCCTTGTGACGCCCTTGCATTGTTGCGTAATGCTCTCTCGGAACATGTCCGAGTGCTTGCCAGCGCTCATTAAACAATCGAAGCATAGATAAGTCTTCGTTCTTGTTTCCGGAAAGCGGAGTGTTTTCAATTTCTGTAAGCAAGGCTTCTTTCAATTTCAAATTCTCTTCTTGAATTCCCGTTAACTCACCGAAGTGTTCTTTCTTTCTTTGGAAGAACATATCGCAAGAAGAACGGAAACGCTGCCATAATTTTTGCTCCTCTTTCGGATCTGCACCACCAACTTGTTTCCACTTTTCTTGAAGCTTTTTAATTCCTTCAGTGGCCAACTTCCAGTCACTACTGTCTTGAAACGCTTTGGCTTCGTTGATGATTGTTTCTTTCGCTTTTTTATTTTTCTCGTAAACCTCTTTACGAGATTCGAAATATGTTCCGCGTTTAGTAAAGAATAAATCACACAAGCCTCTGAATTCTTGCCAGATTTCTTCGTTCTCTTTCTTCTTAACCCAACCAATGGTTTTCCATTCTTCTTGAAGTTTTAAAACTTCCTCGGTCCACTTATTCCAACTGTTACCCTGAGAAAGATCCAATTCAAGAATCTCTTTCATGCGCTGAATAAGAAGTGTTTTCTTCGATAAATTTTCGTTGCTGCTTGCGCTTAATGCATCGTAATGAGTCTGAACGCGTTCTTGCTCAACACGCAATACTCCAAAGAAATCATCGCCCATTTGTTGGAAGGTTTCTTTGGGAGAAGGACCTATGAGCATCCACTCACGCTGAAGTCTTCGCACTTCAACTTCCAATTCATTAATAGACTCTATGGCAGAAAGTCCTTTCGCTAATTCCATTAACTCTTCCTTCAACTTGTGATTTACTTTTAAATCGTTCGCCTGAAGTTCTTTGTAGATGTTGATGTGATAGAAAAAATCCTGATTCGATTTGTGCCAACGATCAATTAACGCAGGATATTTATCTCCAGGAACATCACCCGTATTGTCCCAATATTCTTTTATTTCTTTTTGAAGAGAAAAAGCTTTTCCAATATTTTCTTCGTTCTTGGTAAGTCGCTCCATGCGATCACACAAGTCAGATTTAATTTCGAAATTACGCGAACGCTCTTGAGCAAGCGCTTTACCGGCTACTTGAATTTTGTCTTCGTATTCTTTCAGTAATTCTTGAAGCGTACCTTCCAATTCATGAGGCGCGTAAACAAAATCTGCCTCCGCACTTTCTGCATTTTCAGATTTGAATTGCTCCCACTGCAACTGACGCTCTTTTACGCTTTCAGCTTTCCAGTTACTGCGAATGTTTTTTACTTGATCACGCACCAACATAATATCTTCGGCTTGAAGTAAGTCGCGCAACTGGCCTATTAATTCCTCTTTCATTTTTCTATCTTCGATTCTCTCACAAATTTAACAAAGAAATTTCATAATTCCTTTGAACATTTCATACCAAATAAAGTATTCTTTCTATTTTCGGAAAATGCAAAACGAAGCACCAATAGATCTAGCGAAATGCCGATTGAAAATTCAACGGTATTGCGATAAGGCGGAGCGCGCTCCTTTCGATGTAGAAAAAAAATTAATTCAATACGGTGTTTGGTCAAAAGATCGACAAGAACTCATGTCGGAATTAATTACACTGAATTTATTGAGTGAATCTCGATTCGCTTCAGCGTTTGCTCATGATCATTTTGAATTTCGAAAATGGAGTAAGCGGAAAATTGAATTGCATCTAAAAGCGAAACGCGTTTCTCCCCGAAACATTCAAGACGCTATTCGAAATTTACCGAGTGAAGGAGATGCGCTTCAAATACGAGCACTGCTTCCCGCCCTTCAGAAAAAATATGAAAAAAAAGGAAGGTTAAAAAATCAGTATGCAGCGAAATCCATGATTCGTAAAGGCTTTCAGGCAGAGGAAGTGTTTAAGGTACTTCGTGAAATGAGTGAAGATATTGATTCGTTTTTAGATTAATTGACGTACTTTTGTGCTATAAAATTTCATTCCAGATGGCGATAACAATTGACGCGATCAACGAACTGAAAGAGCGCACGAGAGCGCTCGGGAGGTATCTTTGACGTGGAGGTAAAACTCCTCCAAATTCGTGAAGACGAAAAACTAACACAAGACCCCGACTTTTGGAACGATCCAAAAAAAGCAGAGGCAACCATGAAGCAAATTCGCAATAAAAAATTGTGGACAGATGCTTATCAAAAATGTCAATCTGCGGTTGACGATGCTCAAGTGCTTTATGAATTTTTTAAGGAAGGCGAGGTAGACGAAGCCGAACTCGACGTGCAATATAAACTTGCATCCACTGAGCTTGAAGAGCTTGAGTTTAAAAACATGCTTTCTGCTGAAGAGGACAATCTAAGCGCTGTTCTTCAAATTACTGCGGGAGCAGGTGGCACAGAGAGTTGCGATTGGGCAAGTATGCTCATGCGCATGTACATCATGTGGGGTGAAAAGAGTGGCCACAAGGTGAAAGAACTTGATCTTCAAGAAGGAGATGTTGCAGGAGTAAAACAATGCACGCTCGAATTCGAAGGACCTTTTGCATTTGGTATGCTGAAAGGGGAAAACGGGGTGCATCGCTTGGTGCGTATTTCTCCGTTCGACTCGAACGCAAAACGTCACACTTCTTTCGTAAGTGTTTATGTGTATCCGCTGGTAGATGATACCATTGATATTCACATCAATCCTGCGGATATTTCATGGGACACTTTCCGTTCAGGAGGTGCAGGTGGACAAAACGTTAACAAGGTTGAAACTGGGGTGCGTCTGAAACACAAGCCTTCCGGAATTATCATTGACAATACTGAGACACGTTCACAACTTCAAAACAAAGAAAAGGCATTGCAATTATTGAAGTCTCAATTGTTCGAAGCGGAACTCGCAAGACGTCATGCAGCGCGTGATGAAATTGAAGCAGGGAAAAAGAAAATCGAATGGGGATCTCAAATTCGAAACTACGTGATGCAACCATACAAATTGGTAAAAGACGTTCGAACCGGAGAAGAAACCAGCGATGTGGAAAAAGTAATGAATGGTGAAATAGATAATTTCTTGAAGGCCTTTTTAATGGGACAAGGGAAAGGAGTTCAGCATTCCGATAACGACGATTTATAATTTAATAGCGAATATCATTATGGAAAATTTTCGTATTGAAAAAGACACAATGGGTGAAGTGAAAGTACCCGCTCATGTTTATTGGGGAGCACAAACTGAACGCTCTAGAAATAATTTTAAAATTGGTCCAGAGGCAAGTATGCCGAAGGAAATCGTGAAAGCTTTCGGCACATTAAAGAAAGCCGCAGCGCACGCCAACTGTCAGTTAGGAGTGTTACCCGCTGACAAGCGCGATGCCATTTCAGCTGTGTGCGACGAAATTGTTCGCGGAGAATTGTTCGATCAATTTCCATTGGTTATCTGGCAAACCGGTTCGGGAACGCAAAGCAACATGAACGTGAATGAAGTGGTTGCAAACCGCGCTCATGTTTTAGCAGGTGGAAAATTGGGCGAAGGACAAATGTTGTTGAATCCAAATGACGACGTGAACAAATCACAATCGTCGAACGATACGTATCCGACTGCCATGCACATGGCCGCCTACGAAGCAGTTGTGAAAGTAACCATTCCAGGTGTGACGCAACTGCGCGACACGCTTGCTGCGAAATCGAAAGAGTTCATGAACGTAGTGAAAATCGGTCGCACACATTTAATGGATGCAACTCCGGTTACACTAGGTCAAGAATTAAGCGGATATGTCGCGCAACTCAATCACGGTCTTCGTGCATTGAACAACACACTTTCTCACCTCGGTGAATTAGCTTTAGGTGGAACGGCAGTAGGAACAGGTATCAATACACCTGAAGGTTATTCTGAATTGGTGGCTGAAAAAATTGCTGAGTTCAGTGGGCTTCCTTTTATTACTGCCCCGAATAAATTTGAAGCATTAGCTGCTCATGACGGTATTGTTGAGACACACGGTGCGTTGAAACAATTGGCAGTTTCATTGAATAAAATCGCAAACGATATTCGCATGATGGCGAGCGGTCCTCGCAGCGGAATTGGAGAGATTCACATTCCCGAAAACGAACCCGGTTCTTCGATCATGCCGGGTAAAGTCAACCCAACGCAATGCGAAGCGCTAACCATGGTTTGTGCGCAAGTGATGGGTAACGATGTTGCCATTACTGTTGGTGGAACACAGGGTCATTATGAGTTGAATGTATTCAAACCAATGATGGCATATAACTTCTTGCAAAGTGCAATTTTACTTGGAGACGCTTGCGTTTCTTTCGATGTGAATTGCGCAGTTGGAATTGAGCCGAATTACTCACGCATAGAAGAGTTGGTTAACAATTCATTGATGTTGGTGACTTCGTTGAATACAAAAATAGGATACTACAAAGCCGCGGAAATTGCTAAGACTGCTCATAAAAACGGAACCACTCTTCGTGAAGAAGCGATTCGTTTAGGACATGTGACTGCAGAAGAGTATGATGAGATTGTAGTTCCTTCGAAAATGGTTGGAAAACTTCCAAAATAATTTGATACTTTTAGTACATGACTGATATTTCAAAAAACTACTGCGTTATCATGGCAGGTGGAATTGGTTCAAGATTTTGGCCAATGAGTCGCACCGCTTTTCCAAAGCAGTTTCACGATATTCTTGGAACCGGACGCACGCTTATTCAAATGACCTACGATCGTTTTCTTCCCCTGGTTCCGAAAGAGAATATTTTGGTGGTAACGAATGAACGATACAAGGCCCTTGTGTTAGAGCAATTGCCAGATCTGAAGCCCGAGCAAGTGTTGTGCGAACCCTTCATGCGCAACACAGCACCGTGTGTAGCATATTCAGCTTTCTGGATTGCAGAGCGCACGCCCGATGCAAACATCGTTGTTGCGCCAAGCGATCACTTGATTACGCGAGAGGCCTCTTTCATTGAAGACATTCAAATTAGCATGAATCAAGCGAACAAATCTGGAAACCTTGTAACGCTTGGAATCAAGCCGACGCGCCCTGATACGGGATATGGATACATTCAATGGGCAGACGCTAAGGAGGTAGATAACGATCGCGTGAAGAAGGTAAAAACATTTACCGAGAAACCGAATTTGGAATTGGCGAAAGACTTCATTGAGAGCGGAGACTTCTATTGGAACTCTGGAATTTTCGTGTGGAATTTGCCCTCGATTATGAAGGCGTTTCAAAGTCATCTTCCAGAGATGTATTCTCAATTCGAAGAAGGAAAAGGGAAGTACGGAACTGCCGAAGAAGCGGCATTCATAAACAACATGTACAGCAGTTGCGAAAACATTAGTATCGATTACGGTATTATGGAAAAAGCAAAAAACGTAAATGTTGTCTTAAGCGATTTCGGATGGAGCGACCTCGGTACTTGGGGTTCATTGCACACGCAATTGGAAACAGATGAACACAACAACGGAGTAGTAGGAGAGAACGTGATGTTGTACAACTGCGCAGATAGTGTCGTGCACGTGGGAAGCGAGAAGTTGGTTGTTCTTCACGGACTGAACGGATACATTGTAGTAGACACTGGAGTTTCATTGTTGGTCTGCAAAAAAGAAGACGAACAAAAGATTAAGCAGTTCGTTAACGATATTAAGATTAACAAAGGCGAGTCATGGGTATAATGAAGCACATCTTTTCCCTACTACTTGTATTGAGCGTTGCGCATTGTTTTGCCCAACCCGATCCTGATCCAATTCCATCTCCGCCGCCTCCTCCAGGGCCATTGGTTGAAGAACCATTGGTTTTTCCAGAGGTCATGCCTGCTTATGACGGTGGCGAAAATCAGATGTTTAGGGATCTTGCTAAATCAATGATTTATCCTCAGATATGTTTAGAAAACGGTTTTGAAGGAAAGGTATTCGTGCAATTTGTGGTTGAAAAAAACGGTAAAATTTCTAACATTAAAATTCTACGTCAGCCAGAAGGAGATCTCGGAAAAGCATTGGGTAAAGAAGCCATTCGCGTGGTGAAGAATTTGAAAGACTTTACTCCAGGAACTCTAAACGGTGAACCGAAAAGAGTATTCATGACCTTACCTATTGTTTTTAAGTTGAGCTAATTTCTATGAGTAATAATTTAATCCTTTGCCCAAACGAAGAATGGGTGTTGAATGACTTAACAACTGTGCGAACAGGTGAAGCGAACGTTTCGCTGTCGGATGCGGCGAAGAATAAAATTAGGGCGTGTAGAAGTTTTCTAGATTCGTATTTGGAAACAAGCGAAAATCCAGTTTACGGAATTAACACAGGTTTCGGTTCGTTGTGTAACACCGAAATTTCAAAAGACGATTTAAATCTTCTTCAGAACAATTTGCTTCGCTCGCACGCATGCGGAATGGGCGATCGCGTTCCTGAAGAAATAGTTCGCTTAATGTTGGTGCTGAAAGCCAAAAGTCTTTCTCACGGACACAGCGGTGTTCAATTGGCAACCGTTGAGTTGTTGTTGGAATTCTATCATCGAAACATTTTACCAGTCGTTTTCACGCAAGGATCATTGGGCGCAAGCGGAGATCTTTCTCCGTTGTCTCACTTGTGTCTTCCACTCATTGGCGAAGGAAAAGTGATGTACAAAGGTTACGAGCGCAATGCCGCCGATGTATTGAAGGAAGAAGGGTTGAAGGCCATTGCTCTTCAATCGAAAGAAGGTTTAGCGCTCATCAACGGAACGCAATTCATGTTGGCGTATTCGGTAGAGAATTTAATTCGAGCAGAGTACTTGTTCGATAAAGCGATAACTATCGCAGCAATGTCTGTTGATGCGTTCGATGCACGTCCTGAGCCATTCATAGATTTAACGCACCGTGTTCGTAATCAAGAGGGACAGCAGATTGTAGCAATCTCAATGCAAGATGCTTTGAAGGGAAGTGAAATTCAAGTTCAGAAAAAAGCACACGTTCAAGACCCATATTCATTCCGTTGCATTCCGCAAGTGTTGGGTGCTTCGCATGATGCGATAGCCTATGTGCTTACTATTGTTGAAAGAGAAATCAACGCGGTAACGGACAATCCAATTATTTTTCCGGAAGAAAATCAGATTATTTCTGGTGGAAATTTCCACGGACAACCTCTTGCATTGAGCATGGATTTTTTAGCCATTGCGTTAGCTGAAGTTGCAAGCATTTCGGAAAGAAGAACATACAAACTTATTTCAGGACAAAGAGGATTGCCTGTATTCTTAGTGAAGGACGCCGGCTTGAACAGTGGCTTCATGATTCCGCAATACGCCGCGGCGTCTATCGTAAGTCAGAACAAACAACTCTGCACGCCTTCAAGTGTAGACACCATAGACAGCAGCAACGGTCAGGAAGACCACGTAAGCATGGGTGCGAACGGCGCAACAAAGTGTTTTCAAGTCGTGAAAAATTTGCAGTCCGTTTTAGCCATTGAGTGGTTGAACGCTGCACAGGGATTGGATTTCAGACGTCCGCTTAAATCTTCGAAAGCAGTGGAAGACATGCACGCCCAATTGAGAGCAATTGTTTCACACTATGTTCAAGATCGTTTTCAGCATGCAGACATGCAAAAGGCGTATGCCCTTTTGGACATTACTTCCCACTCCCTTTAAGCACGATAACAATCGTGTAAAAGAGAATTTTTATGTCCATGGCCAAGGACATGTTTTCGAGATATAACAAATCGTAACGAAGGCGTTGAACCATTTGGTCTACGTTTTCAGCATAGCCATATTTCACTTGTCCCCAAGACGTAATGCCCGGACGTATTCTGTGAAGTTTGTGATAATGAGGATTTATTTTTGAAATCTGATCAATATAGAATTGACGCTCGGGTCGAGGACCAACAAGTGCCATATCTCCGGCTAAAACATTCCAAAATTGAGGCAATTCGTCGAAGCGTGTTTTTCTGAGAAACTTGCCAAATTTGGTAATTCGAGAATCATGCGTTGAACTCAATTGCGGACCCAATTTTTCCGCGTCGGTGAACATACTTCTGAATTTAATTATCTGAAAAGGAATGCCATTTCTTCCAATTCTTTCTTGAAAAAAGAAGATCGTTCCTCGTGATGTAGATTTCACAAGTCCGGAAATAATAAGCAGCAGGGGAGATAAAATGAGAAGTGCAATAGCACTTAAAAAAATGTCTAGAATTCGTTTAATGCTGAATTGCCAACTCGGCATTAAAAGCGTATTCAAGCGAATGAGAGGAACTCCGAAAATGCTCGTCATCTTCACATTTCCAGATAAAATATCGAAGGTGTCTGGAATAATGTTTATGCGAACATTGTAGTTTTCCAAAAGAGCTAAAATATTTTCTAACTCTTTGTGATCGCCGCTTTCAACAGAGAGAATCACTTCTTCAATTTGATGCTCTTCAATTATGGACGGTAAACTTGGGTATTTCCCGAAAAGAGGTAAACTCGCAGAGAGCTGCTCATCGGCACCATTGATTTTTAGATATCCTTTAAATTGAAAACCAGGTGATTTTTTCAATGCACTTATTTCATCATACAGCTGCAACGCACGGGCGTTTCCGCCAACGATTAGGGTTGGGAAACCCCATTTGCGAGATTGGATTTTTTTAACGGTTCTTGAGGTAATTGAAATTCTCAGTAACAGGGTTAGACCTAAATGCACCAACAAAAGAAATCCAAATGTGGTGTAGTAATAATTGTAGTTGGGAAGCTCGTCGTCTAACAAAAACAAAAAGAAGATAACAGTGTTGCCAATTATTGAGGTGGCTAAAATTTGGCCAATTTCGCGTAATCGGTGTCTTCGCAACACATCGGAATACATACCCCACATGGCGTAGAAACAAATCCACCCGAGGGGAATAAATATAAGCGCAGCGAAAAAATTTGTGTCGGTATGAAATCCTAAATCATAACCGTATTTGATTGCTTCGAATTTTTTTCGGAGAACATAAAGACTCGTCCACGCGGAAGCTGCAGCAATCCAATCTGCGGCGACATATGAAAATATGATTCCTTTATTCTTCAAGTTCTATTCACCCTTCACTACCAAGTCACCCACTTCAAATTGTCTAGAAAAATGTTTACCGGAGTAGTAGCGTTTGAAGGTATGGCTTCAATATATAATTCATGAAATTGAGCCGTTGGATTTTGCTGAAGCACGTATCCAAAGTCAATGTATATCTTTTTCCAAACGGGCGAAAGCCCATCACCGCTTGATGTCGGATTAATGATAAGTGCAAGGTTCTTAGACGCAATGCCACCCGTAGTCGTTATGAATCCAACCGAGAAAATATTATTGCTACTGTAGTTCAATTCAAGAAAGACATTGTTGCCGCTTGTGTAATAGAGGTTGTCGTCGTCTTTGTAATACAAATGACTCAGTCCTGCGTCTATGTGCCCCCAACCGCTCCTGTTTCCCTCAAAGACTTGAGAAGCTTGGTTGGTCACTGAGAAGTTGCCGTTGTTCGTTCCTGTTTGAACTAAAAAGTTTCCGCCTTCAAATCCTTTTTCTGAGATAACCGCTTGGTTGTAATAGGAAAAATGAGGAATAAGAGTGTCCACCTGGAAGGCAGATATAGTCAGAGTTGTATCGAAGGGAGCGTAAAACGGATAACGAATCCGTGTGTTAGAGATACCGTTGTTTTTAATTCCTGGAAATATTCGAATGTCGGTTGTGCCAAGATCTAAAATTGGGATTTTTGCGGGCAAGTCATAAACACCCAAACTTTGATCCTTAGCGTAAACCCACACTTCGGTTATTGATTCGCTTGATGTGCCTTGATTAAGATTTGCTTGAAAGGTAAATGACGGGATATACAAATACGCAGGCGCTTTTTCCTCTGGATTTATGATATCACATCCTTGAAGAACAAGAACGAAAAGGGCTATAAAAAAAACTATTGGTTTCAATCGGCGTGTTTTGGGTTGCGAATATACATTCGCATGAAAAAGGTTAGCCTGAGAAACGGAAGAAAAGTGAGATTATTGCCTAAGAGAAAAAATCAGCTTTAATCTTCGGAAGTGAATACGCTCTGTCTAATTTTTTCTGCTATCATCTCTGCTACAGCCAATGCTTTGTGTCCGTCTTCAAGTGATACTGTTGGTTCTGATTGACGCAAGACGGCTTCACCGAAACTAGTAAGTTCTTGCTTCAACGCATTGGTATCTAAAACTGAAAGACTTTTTTTTGTGATTTCATTTTCTTCGTTTTCACGAAGAAGTTCATAGCTATGGGCTGTCTTGTTTAGAAAATCCGAAACGTAACAAGCATCTTTTTGATAGAAGCGCATTTTGCGCATAGAGTCTGTGCCTACACGACTTGCAGTAAGATTTGCAACACACCCATTGTCTAACTCAATACGTGCATTCGCAATGTCAATATGAGGCGTAAGAACGGAAGCCCCATTGGCCGAAACCCTTCGAACATTCGCCTGAGTAACTGCAAGGACTAAATCAATATCGTGAATCATAACATCTAGAATGACAGAGACATCGTTGTTTCTTCCTTTGAATTGACTCAAACGATGGGCTTCAATGTACTTGGTGTTTTCAAGAAGAGATGAAACGGCTACAAATGCTGGATTGAATCGCTCAATGTGTCCTACTTGAGCAATGACTTGGGCTTCTTTCGCCAGTTTAATTAATCGGTTGCTTTCTTCTAAGGTCGAAGTAATGGGCTTTTCAATGAATACGTGTTTCAGATTGCGAATGGCATTGGAAGCACATTGGAAATGTGAAGGCGTGCTGGAAACAACGTCCACAACATCTACTTCGTGAATAAGCGCGTCGAGACTGTGACATGGCTCAATGCCAAAGCGCACTGCGGCTTCTTTCGCAGCTTTTATATCCGGATCGAAAAAATGAATGGACTGAAACAATTCCGGTAATTCCGAAAGCACCTGCATGTGAATCTTCCCTAAGTACCCCGTCCCTAAAACTCCTATTTTCAACATAAATAATTCTCTTCTTATGCAAATGTGATTGAAATTGATGTCGACATCACTTCGTTGATTTTTACTTTTCAACACTGAAAAGCGGATGAAATAGTCCCTTACCTTGGCGGTATGATTGAGGATAATTACAGGCATAAAGGACTGAGGAGAAAATTAGTGGAGGAACTACGCGAGAAGGGAATTACAGATACTCGCGTGATAGACGCCATGAATAAAGTGCCTAGGCATGCTTTTTTAACAAGTGCTTTTGTAGAATTGGCCTATGAGAACAAGGCTCTTCCAATAGGGGCGGAGCAGACCATATCTGCGCCGTATACCGTAGCTTTTCAAAGCCAACTTTTAGACGTAGAAAAGGGAATGAAGGTGTTGGAAATAGGAACCGGCTCTGGATATCAGACTTCTGTTCTTTGTGAAATGGGAGCGAAGGTTTATTCTATCGAAAGGCAGAAATTGCTTTTTGACACATCGAAAAAACTGTTAGCTGAAATGGGCTACAAGTGCCACTTGGCCTACGGAGATGGCTACAAAGGAATTCCGGTATTTGCTCCATACGATAGAATAATCATTACTTGCGCAATACCTGTAGTTCCTGAAGAACTACTCATGCAAATGAAGCCAGGTGGGAAGCTCGTCATGCCTTTCGGCGAAGGAGATAAACAGGAAATGACGCTTATTCAAGAAGACGCTGAAGGAAATTTTCAAAACACCTATTACGGAGAGTTTTCGTTTGTTCCCATGCTAGAAAAAAGAAGCAATACGAAATCGTGAGTCTTATTTAATTCGAAGTGAAAAAACTTTTTCTTCGAAAAGAAATCCTTCCAACAAATCACCCGAAGTTACAGGACCAACTCCCGCTGGAGTTCCAGTAAAAATTAAGTCGCCAATCTTCAAAGTGAAAACTTCAGAGACGTTTTCAATAAGCTTATCTATGGAATGAATCATGTGTGAACTGTTTCCTTCTTGAACAACCGTTCCGTTTTTTTTCAATGTGAAAAGTAGGGGGGAAGGAAGTGATTCAATGTCGAAGAATTTCTCACTAACGAAAGCAGATCCGTCGAAAGCTTTAGCGCGCTCCCAGGGAAGGCCTTTCTTTTTCAATTCATCTTGAACATCTCTCGCAGTAAAGTCTATGCCTAATGTTACCTCGTTATAATAGCGCGGAGCAAAAGATTCCTGAATGTGCTTTCCCAATCTATTTATTCGGAAAACGAGCTCCAGCTCGTAGTGCACATCGTTAGTGAATGCCGGAATGACAAACGGATTTCCGCGTTGAATAATCGCAGAGTCGGGTTTGCAGAATACCACGGGATTTTCGGGAACTGCGTTCCCTAATTCAGCTGCGTGGGCAGCATAGTTTCTTCCGATGCAAATTATTTTCATTATGGACGAGCTATAAATTCAACAACAACTTTCCGGTCTCCGGGGTTCTTTCCAATGGATGCAACATCTCCTGCAAACTTAGCTACGCATCGATTAGAGTCAATGCCAGATGCTACAAGAAACTCTCGAACGGCCTTCGCTCGTTTTTCGGATTCTTTCCAGTTTTTTTCACTACTCCCGTTTCGGTCGGCGTATCCTGTAATGAGCACAGCAGTTTTAGCATTCCGCGCAAGTTTTTCGACAATGTCGTTCAACTGTTGCTTTGCGGAAGTACTCAGGTCAGCCCCCGATTTCTCAAAATAAATAATAACAGGTTGAATGATCACGGGCGCTGCGGTGAATTTAGGTAAGCTCGATTTGTCGCTTCCGTTTAGCCATTGTCTGGCGGCCCCGTCAGAGGAGTATGGGACAATGGGCAGTAAGGTATCTTGAGGCGCGGAGTCTTGTCCAAGCATAGAAAAGCCCGAAACCAAAAACCCAAAAAGAATCCACGCGCGCATATCTCGTAAAATTAGCGAAGACGGGTCAACTGAACCGATTGATTTTATTCACCATTCATTCACAATGAAGGGAGTTTAGTCTTTGTTCATGACGCCGTTTTGCGCTCGAATGCTTTCCTTGTGAATAGCTTCGAGATAGGCAGATAGGAAAGTCTCTGTGAGTTGCGCCGACTTGCCCCAAGCTTCACGACTTTCAAGAATTTCCTTCCAACGTTCCAATTGGAAAATGATAATGCCTTCTTCTTTTTTCAAAGCGCCCATCTCTCTTGCGATTTCCATTCGTTTTCCCAACAAATCAATGATATCTGCGTCTAAGGCATCTACGCGATCTCTAAGTATTTGAAGTTTTTCAGCAGAATTGGAAGTGAGTGAGGTGGTTCTGTAATGCAGAGCAGCGGCCATTTCCGCAACTTGCGTCGGGGTGATTTGTTGGGCGGCATCGCTTAAGGCAGTGTCAGGATTCGGATGACTTTCAATCATGATTCCATTCATGCCCAAGTCAATGGCGCGTTGGCTGACATCTTTTAGCAATGTCCTGTTTCCACAGATATGGCTTGGGTCGCAGAGTAATGGTATGTCCGGAAATTGTGTTTTGAATTCAATTGGAATTTCCCAAAGCGGTTTGTTTCGGTAAGGAAGTTTATTGGCTACAGAGAATCCTCGGTGAATGGCACTTAAATCGGTAAGCCCTACTTTTTGAAAGCGTTCGAATGCTCCAATCCATAACGAAAGGTCAGGATTAATGGGGTTTTTAATGAAGATGGGAATGTTCACCCCACGCAAGGCTTCAGCAATTTCTTGAACGGAGAACGGATTCGTAGTTGTTCGTGCGCCAATCCAAAGAGCGTCGAAATTATGTTCAAGACACAATTCAACGTGTTGGGAAGTGGCCACCTCGGTAATGATTTTAACTCCTGTTTCTTCTTTGGCTTTTTTCATCCAAGGAAGAGCTGCCGCTCCCATTCCTTCAAATGAATTAGGACTTGTGCGTGGTTTCCATAAACCTGCGCGGTAATAAGACAAAGGTATTTTCAAACTTATATCGCGCGCGGTTTGTACAACCTGTTCTTCCGACTCCGCGCTACACGGTCCCGCTATCCATGTGAAATTACTTTTTATCTTTTCCATTTCGTCTAATCAATCGTTCTGCGAAAGTACCTTATTCCGTGTGGCACATTATTTTTTCAGCATAAAAAAAGGGGAAAACTCCCCTTTGTGCCCTGGACTGGACTCGAACCAGCATACCTTACGGAACCACCCCCTCAAGATGGCGTGTCTACCAATTTCACCACCAGGGCGAAGTTTGCAAATGTACGCATCTCCTTTCTTTATAACTACATTCGTCCAATAAAAAAAAGTACCATGAAAAAACTTCTTATTTCTTTTTTAGCTCTGATTGTTTTGCTACCTGCTTGCACCGTGGTGAGGCCTGGAGAAACAGCAATGAAACAGCGTTTGGGTAAATTAACTACCAAAACCTACAAAGGCGGACCGGTACTTTTCAATCCGTTTATTTCGAAGGTTATCAAGATGGATACTCGAACGATTGAAAAATTCAATGTGCTGCCTTTGCCAACCAAAGAGGGGTTGAGTGTTAAGGCAGAGATAACCTTACTTTATCACATAGATCCTGCAAGAGCACAATCTATCTACACCCAATTCGGAAGAAATTACGAGGAGATTATTGTGCTAAGTAATTTCAGAGCAACGGCAAGAGAGATTTCTGCACGTTATTCTGCGAAGGAATTGTACGCGACTGAGCGTTTAAAAATTGAAAAAGCTATTTTTGATGAATTGTCTCTGCACATTGAGATCAATGGATTTGTAGTAGACGCCGTATTATTGAAAGACATTGACCTCCCAGATCAAATGATGAAGGCCATTGAAAGCAAGGTTATGGCAGAACAAGCAGCTCTTCAAATGGAATTTGTAATTGAAAAGCAAAAGAAAGAGGCTGAAAGAATGATCATTGAAGCTACTGCTGTTAAGCAAGCGCAAGACATTATTAATTCTTCTCTTACCGACAAGCAACTGCAGTACAATCAAATTGAAGCGATAAGAAGTTTAACCAACTCACCCAACGCCAAGATAATTATTACCAGTCCGAATCTTGGTAATGTTCTGATTAACACGGATAGCAATCCTTAATGGGTAAAAGATGAATGCATAAAAAAAACCTCTCGAATGAGAGGTTTTTTGTTTGGTGATCCCGCTGGGATTCGAACCCAGGGCCCATACATTAAAAGTGTATTGCTCTACCAGCTGAGCTACGAGATCATATTGCTCTTAAAAGCGGCTGCAAATATACACATATTTTTCAAATTCCTATTTTTTTGAATTCATTTTATTGAATGGGCAACTATTTTCTGAATGAAATAGTCAAGACATTACCTATTTTTGTTTTTATATGAATTTTCCAATTATGAAAAGATTATTTGTGGTTTTGTTTTTAATGAACCTAGCGCTTTTTGCGAATGCGCAAGTATCTGCCTCTTCAAAAGTAAAGGAGGCTAACTCAAGCTCTGCTTTGAAGTCTTATTCGGAAGACCAATTGTCTGAGCTAAATTTTAGAGCTGAACACCTAGTTAGTGTGGAGCTTTCAAAAAGCCCGATAACAAGTGATTTCAATTTGGCACTTATCGAAAATGGAAAAGTGGTAACTCTCACGGATTCCGATATGCAGGACTTTAATCCTCTTTTATACGCGATTCCTCAAGAAGAAGTGATTTGCAACAATTTCCACATTAAGTCTAGAGAGGGTAATTCATATACCTTGGTTGTGCTTTCTAAGCAACAATATAACCAACAGTTGAAACAGCATTTGCGTGATATTAATAAGAAGAAATAATCTGAAATGATGAAGAAAATAATACTCCTACTTTTAGTCGCGTTTAGTTTTGTTGGCTTTTCTGCAAGTGCTCAAACCGATGTATTTAATATTAGTGATGCACCGACTTATACGGGTTGCGATTTTATTATGCATGATGATGCGGGTGGCTTGGCGCCGTATTCGGCAAGTGCCTTTAACGTAATCACGATTTGCTCAACCGCTGGTAACCAGTTGAATTTGTATTTCTTGACTTTCAACTTAAGTCCTGGCGATTTATTCACCATTTATGATGGACCTTCCGCAGCTGATCCGGTAATAGGTACATATACTGCTACGGATTTGCAGTTTCAAATGATTTCCAGTACCAACCCTTCAGGTTGTTTAACCGTCTTCTTCCTTGCGAATGGTGATAATTTAACGGGTGACTTTATTGCCCAGGGATCTTGCGGTGTGCCTTGTTCTTATCCACTTGCTACCATAACGGCTTCAGAGCCATCTCCATTCTTGGGTTGCCCAAGTGAGCAAATTACGTTCGACGGCTCAACGTCGTTTCTTCCAAATGGATCTACGTTATTCGCGCACAATTGGGATTTCGGTGACGGAACTTCAGACAACGTGAGCTGGCCAACTGTTACACACACATACACTCAACCGGGTGTTTATCATGTGGTATTAACAATTACCGTGTTGAGTGCAGATGGAAGCCAACAATGTTCCAACCAGAACACGGGTGAATATTTTGTCTATGTCTCCACGCCTATTCAATGGAATGCCACTGTTTCTGATTACGATGTTTGCGTTGGTGTGCCTGTGAATATGGGCTCTACAGAATGGGTAGCGGCGCCGGATACGTCAATCCAAAACTCACCTGCGAATGCAAGTTTCCCCACTTATGTTGTGCCTCAGGGAAATGATTTTGGTGGTGGTGTTTATATCCCAGATAACCAGGGATGCTTTCAAGCCGATTTGACATTTACGCAATTTGGAAACGCAACGATCAGCAGTATTTCCGACATAGCAGGAATTACCGCAAACATTGAGCATTCCTTTGCAAGTGATATTGTGATCAATATTATTTGTCCTCAAGGAAACACCTTGCAATTGTTCAACGGAACGAATGGCGGTGGCGTATTTTTAGGAGAACCGATTGACGTAGAAGACCCAACCCAACCTGGAGTTGGATACGATTACACATGGGCATCTACTGCTCCTGTAACTTTTAACACCGCAATTACAAGTGCTATAGGAACCCTTCCTGCGGGCTCGTATAATGCCGATGGAGCTTGGGATGCACTATTGGGATGTTCATTGAACGGTACTTGGCAGTTTCAAATTTGTGACCAAGTTTCAATTGATGATGGTTTCATTTTCGGTTGGACCATTCAATTCGCACCGCAGTTTTACCCTGATAGTATTTCATTTACTCCGGAAGCTCTTCCAGGTGAACACGATAGTTTCTGGTCTCCAGCGACTAACCTAACGTTCCAAGACACGAACATGAACAATGTTGTATTTATGTCGAACACGCAGGGCGTGTTTCCTATGGTTTATCAAGTTACAAGTGACTTCGGTTGCACGTACGATACCACGTTTAACATTACAGTATATGGTCCACCAACAGTAAACTTCACTGACAGCATTCACTTCTGTGGTTTGCCTGTTAACTTGAATCCTGTTTATGGAAACGCTTTGCCGAATACGACATATGCTTATCAGTGGAGTCCAGCGGTGAATGTAACCGTTCCAAACATTGCTTTCCCTCAAGTAACAGGTCTTCAAAACGCAGCTTGGGTTTCCGTTACCTCTTGGCCAACATATGACAATACATGTACAGGGACAGATTCTGTGCGTGTGTGGATTCCAGCGACACCGCCAACAGCTCCGTTTACAACCGACTCCGTTTGTTTAGGAGAGCAAATCTTCTTAACATCTCCGTTTATTAATCCTACTTATACATACCAATGGTTCTTGTCCGATACGATTGTACCAAACGCCGCATCGGAGATTTACAGTCCTTGGGCGGGCGTGCCGAATGAGCAGTTTATTTATTCTATTGAAATCACGGAACCGGTTTGCGGATTCACCTCTTCAACGGAATTTGGAGTTACATCACTTCCTTGTGATGTATTCTTGCCGAATCTTGTTTTACCAAACGGAACCATTGAGAACCAAACGTTGAATTTTGGAGAAGCTTTGTTCTACTATGCTAATGCAAGTGTTGAAGTCTTTAACAGATGGGGAGATTTAGTATACGAGAGCTCGGATTATAAAAACGATTGGGCCGCGAATGATGTGTCTGATGGTGTATTTTATTATGTGCTTAAGGTTACCACTCCAACTGGAAAAGTTGAAGATTATCCAGGGTATTTCCACCTCATGAGAAATTAATCATTCAATAGTATTGAAATAAGGGGCGATCTTCGCCCCTTATTTATTTCTAACCATGACCCTTCAAGAAAATTTAGCATATCTCGGAAATCTTGCAGAGCTTCTAAAAATAGAACGCGATGAAGATTGGGCGCGCTTTCAAAAACAATTGAAAGAGCAACCGGTGAATGCGCGAATAAAAGAAGGACTCACTTGGTTTCCCTTGAAGATTGTGGAAGATGGATTCGGCTTCGGTTCGTATCCGTTTTTGGTGGTGGAAAAAACCAACGGTCCCGCGAAACATTCGTTTCAATCAGGACAACCCGTTGAATTGTTTTCCAACCATGAAAACCATCAAGGAGAAACACTCAAGGGAACAATTGCTTTCGTGGATCATCTGCGAATGAAAATACAGTTTAGAGTCGATGAATTACCCGATTGGACAGACGATGGGAAAATAGGATTGAATGTATCCTTCGATGAAAAATCATACAAGGAAATGTTCGCCGCTTTGAACAATGTCATCAACGCGAAGAACAATCGATTGGCTGAAATTCGCGACGCAATTACTTCGGAAGAAAAAAGACTTTCAGAAATTGGATATTCCGGGTCACACGGAAATTTGAACGATTCTCAAAATGAAGCCGCGCGAGGTGTCGTGAATGATTTGGTTGTGAGCGTTGTTCACGGTCCTCCAGGCACCGGGAAAACAACGACGCTGATTCACGCTATGCAAGAATTGGCCAGATTGAAAAAGAAAGTGCTTTGCTGCGCTCCGAGCAATGCGGCAGTGGATCATTTGGTGGAAGGGTTAGGGGAGAAGGGAATTAAAGTTTTGCGTTTGGGCAATCCGGCGAAAGTGCATTCCAAAGCAAATGCATTTACGGTTGATGTGAAATTGTTGGAAGACAAGGATTATTCTCGCGTTCGTGAATGGAAAAGAAGGGCGAAAGAGTTGCGTTCGCTAGGAAGTAAATACAAGCGTTCGTTTGGAAGAGAAGAGGCAGCGCAGCGCAAATTAATTTTCAAGGAAGCAAAAGAAATGATGCGCGAAGCGCGCGAGACGGAGTTGTTTTTATTGGATAGACTCATTGATCAAGCCGATGTGATTTGCACAACTCTGGTTGGCTCTGCGAACGATATGCTTCGCGATCGTGTGTTCGATGTGGTGGTGATAGATGAGGCAGGACAGGCCCTCGAACCGGCCTGTTGGATTCCGATTGCGAAAGGAAATAAATTGGTTTTGGCCGGAGACCATTTGCAACTTCCTCCAACAATTTTTTCGAATGAAGCAGCCCAGAAAGGATTGGCGATATCGTTAATGGAAAGAGCTGCACGCGTAAATACGGGGGTGCATTTCTTGAATGTTCAATACCGAATGAACGAGAAGATTGCGGCGTTCAGCAACAAGCATTTCTATGAAGGAAAGCTCACGGCCGATAAATCCGTTGCACGACGTATGTTGGAAGGAGAGTTGAATCCGATTCAATTCATTGACACTGCTGGAACGGGATACAATGAAGAAGCAGGAGCAGAGGGCCATTCGCGCATGAACAAAGGCGAAGCTGAATTGGCCATGAAAATGTACACCATGCTGAAGGAACAAACGCAACGGTTTTTTTCATGTGCCTTAATTTCACCGTATCGTGCGCAAATTGAATTGCTGGAAAAGGTTTTCAAAGAAGAGGAGGTGACGATTAATACCGTGGATTCCTTTCAAGGGCAAGAGGCCGATGTGGTTATTATTTCTTTGGTGCGAAGCAACGACGAGAATGAAATTGGATTCTTGAAAGACTACCGTAGGATGAATGTTGCCCTTACTCGCGCTAGGAAGAAGTTGATTGTCATTGGAGATAGCGCAACGATAGGTGGAGATTCTTTTTATCAAGAGATGCTTCAGTTTTTTGAAGTCCAAGAGTCTTATGAAAGTGCATGGATATACATGAGTTAAGTTTCAAAAAATATCTTATTTTCACTTTATGAAAAAATCAAATTTCCTTTTTGCTGTTTTAATGATGATGGTATTGGTGTCTTGCGACAGGTGCAAAGACGATCCGAATTCAATGGATATTCCAACTGTCTATATTAAAATTGTTACGGACTCTGCGCAAGAGCGATTGAATAACCTAGGAGTGCCTTCAACCGTGCCTTCTGGACATGCTGCTTTAAGTCCGTTGTTTCATAAAATTTCTGCGCACTACATTGAATTCGCTCCGAACATGTACACAGCATTAGGCGCTGGCGAGGTTGTTTATCATGCAACTGAAACCACTGCAGGTGGCGCAAATGCCATTGATTTTGCTCTTGCTAGGATTGCTGCTCCGGGTGAAATATTCTTGGCTGTTCCCATTAGTTCATTTACTCCGGGTACCTATGAATACGTGCGCGCTTCGTTGTTGTATCAGAATTTCGATGTGAATTTATTGGCGAATGGATTCGATTTAACGGGACGTGTGGCGAGCTTTGTTGGATTCAATACTTACATTACGAATTACTTAATCAACACGCAATCTGTAGCCGTGAATAACGATGTATTGCAAGGCTATTGGGGATTCGAGACGAGCGTTTTAGGAACTCCATATGTTACTTCAGGACAAGCACCTCCGGGTGCCACCACAGTTCCGAATCCGATATTTGCAACCTCTCCCATTCCTCAAGGAAGTTGCGTAGTAACCGGCGGATTTTCTTCACCCTTGGTTATTACAGGGAATGAAACGCAAGACATTTATGTGACGCTTTCACTTTCCACCAATAACAGTTTCGAATGGATCGATACCAACTCGGATGGTAAGTGGGAACCAGGTGCGGGAGAATCTGTAGTCGATATGGGCTTACGCGGATTGATTCCGAGTTGGAATTAATGTTGAATTCCATTTCTTCCTAAACGGCAACAACACCAAGAAAAACAACAACGCTCCCAAGCATTCGAGCGTAATTAAATAATACGGATAAGGACCGAAGAAATCCATGGCGCTGCCGCCATCTGGCTTATGCATGAGGTATCCGTAATTGCTGCCAATGATTTTATTCACTGAAAACGCTAACGCGAAATAAACTTGAGAGGCAAGAACAACACGCAACCACGATCCTTTTTCCGGATACAATTTCATTCCGAAAACTAAAAAAGATGTAGCTATAATTAATCCCGCATGTCCAATGAAAAATGAGACATAAGGCACTTCCGGAAACACGCCCATGAAGTCTGGAGTAATTAATCCGTTCAACGTTCCCGTCATAACCCAGCACCACGCAATTTCAGCCATGCCGCGACGCTTCAGTAATAAAGCCAATGCGGTTAAGATATTCGCGAGGTTGCAAAGCTCTAAGGGTAAATCGTGTTGAAGTTCCCACAGTCCTGTTTGATAGCGATAGGTCTGATAAACGACCATATTCGTTAACAAGAGTATTCCGAAAAACCAACGCAGTATTTCTCGCACTTGAGCGTTTTTTCTTCCAACCCAAATAAATAAAAGTGAGAGCACAAGGGTAGCTCCAATAATAAAAAAGTGTTCAGTGGTAAACAATTGGAATTTCATGAAGATCGGTATTTTTCTGTTTCGCTTTCTAACATAGATCTGTAGCTCATGTAGCGCGATTCTGCAATCTCCCCTTCATTCAATGCCTCTAATACAGCGCACTTCGGTTCGTTAATGTGCTTGCAATTGTTGAACTTACAAGCAGGTAATAATTCTAAAAATTCAGGAAAATAATTCCCCAATAATTCCTCTTCAAAATTCACTAAGCCGAATCCTTTGATACCCGGAGTGTCAATTAAAAACGAAGTGTCACTCAATGGAAATATTTCGGCAAACGTTGTGGTGTGTTGCCCTTTTCCGCTCCAGTCGCTGATTTCACCAATGCGAATGTCTTCGTTGTTGGAAATCTTTCCAACTAAAGATGATTTTCCAACACCACTGTGTCCCGAAAATAAAAAGGTCCCGGTCTCAATGAGTTCTTTCAATTCATTCAGTCCTTGTCCAGTTTCAATACTCGTAAACAACAGCTCATATCCAATGCCTTTATATATTGAAGCCAAGTCAATGGACTTCTCTTTTTCTTCGTCGGTATAAATATCCCACTTGTGGAAAATCAAAGTAACGGGAATGCGATAGGCTTCTGCGGTGACTAAAAAACGGTCGATAAATCCAGGCGTAGTTTGAGGACGGTCAATTGTTACCAACAAGAACGCACGTGTAATATTCGCCGCAATAATCTGCGCTTCTTTCGAAAGGTTTACCGATTTTCGAATGATGTAATTCGTTCTGTCGTGAATGCGATTGATACTTCCGTTTCCATTGCTGTCCATTTCCACATCTACGTAATCACCAGCAGCAATAGGGTTTGTGGTGCGAAGTCCCTGCAGTCTAATTTTTCCGCGCAGCGAACACACAACAATTTTTCCGTCGATTAAAACGTCGTAAGATTTTCCTGTGGTTTTGAATACCAATCCTTTTTTCACTTGTCTAAGGTAATACCTTTCTATATTTGCCTCGTTCTTATAGGGGTGCCATTTGAAAAAAAATGGCTGAGATTAGACCCTTCTTGTTTCAGAGCAAGAGGAACCTGGGCGGGTAATGCCGCCAAGGAAAAGATGAACATCGTGCACCACAACCCCTGTCGTGCGCACAAATTAAAAGACATGCTTAAGAAAATTATTTTTGGAAGTGTTGCACTTTTTGTTGCTTCAATTTCAATAGCGCAAGACAAAGCAGATACAACGGGTGTCCCGAGTTTTATCATGGATCCTGTGAGTATTCGCGACGTTTGGTCGGCGAATAGCACCGCTCCATATGCGGTGACGAATATTCTGCCGAAGGATATTGAAAAAATAAATACAGGAGTGGATCTCCCATTTTTATTGCGATTCACACCGTCGTTAACTGTTACTTCCGATGCCGGAAATGGAATTGGATACACAGGCCTTTGGATACGCGGAAGTGATCCCACACGCGTGAACGTTTCCATTAACGGAGTGCCGTTGAACGATCCGGAAAGTCAGCAAGTTTTTTGGGTGAACACACCAGACTTGGCTTCTTCAACTTCTAACATTCAAATTCAACGCGGAATAGGAACATCCTCAAACGGAACAGGATCTTTTGGTGGAAGCATTCACATGGATACTGACACAGATTTAGAACGAAATTTCGTGAGATTCAATACCGGTGGTGGTTCATTCGGGAGCAATAAACTAATGGTTGAAATAGGGAATAGAAGGAGCCCCAAGTTCGAATACAATCTTCGTGCAAGCAGCATCCAATCGAATGGCTACATTGATCGTGCAGAGACCCGTTTGTTTTCTTATTTCACGAAAGGAAAATGGCGTTTGTCTCAAGAAGAAAATCGCAAAAGTGAATTGACGGTTTTTGTTTTTGGTGGAAAGGAAAATACCTATCAAGCTTGGAACGGTGCGCCGTATGAAAAACTGTATGGGACGACTTCGGATATGATAAATTTTGCAGGAAGGAATGGATTATCTCAAACCGATACAGATAATCTTTTGAATTCGGGGAGAACATACAATGCGTATTTGTACGGAAATGAAATTGACAATTACGCACAAGACCATGCGCAAGCACATTATTTTTCATCGAAGAAAAAGAATGGGTTAACACATGAATTTCGTGCTGCGGCGCACTTTACTCACGGACAAGGATATTTCGAACAATTCAAGACAGATCAAGATTTAGCGAACTACAACTTGCTTCCACAGCTTGTAAATGGCGACACCATTACCACTACGAATTTGGTGCGAAGACGTTGGTTGAACAACAATTTTTACGGCGTTACCGGATCATATGTGTTGAAGAAAAACAACATTACAAGCACAACTGGACTTGGAGCGAACCATTACAATGGTCAGCATTATGGAAAGGTGATCGCCACGGGGAATCCATTGAGTTTTGAAATGAATCATCAGTATTATTACGGAAAATCTGATAAGTACGATGCGAACGTCTTTTCAAAAATAGAATGGGTAGTAGTTCCTAAAAAGATTGTGGTGAATGCTGACATACAAGCACGATTTATTTCATATCAAACCAAAGGAACCGATAACGATCAGCGCTCGTATGATGTGAATATCACTGCTCAGTTTTTCAATCCGAAAGTTGGGGTGCGTTATTTCATGAATAAATCACTCTCGCTATACGGTTCCGTTGCTCACTCAGGAAAAGAACCCAATCGAAATGATTTTGTTGATGCGCCTTCTGGTGTAACTCCCCAGAATGAGTATATGACCGATTACGAGGGAGGTCTTCACTTCGAGAATGATAAATTGTTTCAGTTCGATGTGAATGTCTACTCTATGAATTACAACAATCAATTGGTGTTAACAGGTGCTGTAAACGACGTGGGTGCTCCTCTGAGAACCAATGTGGCAGCGTCTTACAGAAGAGGGGTAGAGTTGAGTTCGGTAGCATTCTTCAACCAACAACGCTTGAAGGTGAATGGAAATATTACGTTGAGCGAGAACAAAATCATCGATTTTCAGGAGCGCATTTTCAATTACGATAGTTATACGGAAGAAGTTATTTCCAGAGGGAAAACAGACATAGCCTTCAGTCCGAATGTTGTTGCGGGATTATCTGCCGAATATCAAGTTTTTCCGCACGGGTGGCGCATGACTATGAAACCGGTTCGGAAGCAATTGTATCTTTTGTTCAACGAGAAGTTTGTTGGGAAACAACACCTCGATAATACGGGAAGCAGCACAGCAGTGATTACCGCTTTTGCTGTTTCAGATTTCGGAATTCAATGGGATTCGAAATTTGGTCCGAAGCCTTCGGTGAAGATAACTTTTTGGGCAAACAATGTTTTGAATCGAATGTATGCGAGCAACGGATACGCTTATTCATACATATACGGAAGCACAGTCACAGAGCGCTTTTATTATCCGCAAGCGGGAAGAAACTACATGTTGAATTTCTCCTTCGAAATAAATTAAAGAATCGTCACCGAAGAATTTTTTCCATCGATACGTACGGTCACATGTTCTTTCAAGGTCGTCGATAATTTCAATCCAACAAAATCTGCTTTGATTGGAAATCTACGGTGCTTTCTTTCCACCAATACCGCTGTTGTTAATCGATGAATTTCTTGTGATGCAAGAAAAGATGCGGCATGCATGAGTGTTTTTCCAGAGTTGAACACGTCGTCTATAAGCACAACGCATTTGTTTTTTAAAGAGAGCGGAGTTGAAAGTTTTGCGCTTCCAAAGGGATGATCTTTTGAAAGTTGAATGCTACTAATTTCGCAGGGAATGGTAACGATTTCTTTCACCAGTTCAAAAAGTCTTTTTGATACGGCGGCTCCGTTTTCCTCAATGCCAATGAAGACAATGTTTTTCTCAGTATAATGACGCTCGGTTATTTCGTAAGCCATGCGAATGAGCTTCTGCTCTATTTCTTCTGCGTTGAGTAATTCGGAATTCTGCATGCTCAAAATTACACGTTTTTAAGGTGAATTTTCTCATTTCTAATTTTTGTACGAATAGAATGGATACATTCGTAAAAAAAATCACCATGCCACTTTACATTGTATTAGCCATTATTGCTTTACTTATTTTCTCTGGAATGAAAACGGTACAGCAAGGAAATGTTGCCGTTGTTACTGTTTTCGGGAAATACCGTCGCGTAATTCGTCCAGGTTTGAATCTATTGATTCCATTTGTTGAAACTATATTCAAGCGTATTTCAACACAGAATCGTTCGGTGGAATTGGAGTTTCAGGCGGTAACCATTGATCAGGCGAATGTTTATTTCAAAAGTATGCTTTTGTTTTCTGTTCAAAGCGACAACGAAGACTGTGTAAAGAACGTGGCTTTTAAATTCATTGATGAAAAGAGCTTGATGCAAGCGCTCATTCGGACCATTGAAGGAAATATTCGCGCCTTTGTAGCGACAAAAAAGCAAGCGGAAGTGTTGTCACTTCGCAATGAAATCATTGATCATGTAAAAGAACAGATAGATAATGTTATTGAAGAGTGGGGTTATCATCTGCACGACTTGCAGATTAACGACATTACGTTCGATGAAGCTGTTATGCGCTCCATGAGCCAGGTTGTGGCTTCAAGCAATTTGAAAGCTGCAGCAGAGAACGAAGGGCAAGCGTTATTGATTACGAAGACTAAGGCGGCCGAAGCCGACGGAAATGCCATTAAAATTGCTGCGCAAGCGGAAAGAGAAGCTGCGCAATTGAGAGGTCAAGGGGTTGCGTTATTCAGAGAAGAGGTGGCTAAGGGAATGCAAAATGCAGCTAGAGAGATGCAACAGGCTAACCTAGATACATCAATGATTATGTTTTCCATGTGGACCGAAGCCATTAAGAACTTTGCGGAATACGGAAAAGGAAATGTCTTGTTCCTAGATGGCTCTCCAGATGGAATGCAAAAGGTAATGAAGCAAATGATGGGAATGGATACGCTTCTCGATACTTCCAAAAAAATAGATTAATCTACGAATAACCAAACAGAAATTACGAGAGCGATTAATCCAGAAATAACCAGAAGTATTTTTTGAAATCGGATCTTCTTTCGTTGAGAAATGATTTGATTTAAACAATTTTGAAGACCTTCCACCGGTGCATTTTTTTCTTTCAGTTTTTGTATACAAATCAATAGCAGGTTCTCATCCTTTGAAATTACCGCTTTGCCCGCAAGCAGTCTGTAATGGCGGATACTGATTTCGGCTAATAGCTTTTCAAATTCTTCTTTTTCATGAGGTTTGAGATCGTCGCTACAATTTTGAATCGCCCTTTCCGCTCTATAGAGGTTGCCTTCTTGAAGCCAATGTTTAATTTCTAGGACGCGATTCATTTATAAAAGAATTTTTACAAATGAATCATTATGTAAAAACATTAGCTAGAGAAATCGAGTGAATTGGGTGGCGAAATAAATTTTCACCTAAATTTTAGACGCAAGATGCTGTAAATGAGTAGTTTTGAATCAAAGAAACATCCTAGCACTTCACCTATTTTTCAGATGATGGAATTTCAGACGCATTGCTTTGTTTAAGAATAGTATTCATTTTATAAACGAACATCCGTTTATCTGTCTTAAGTCTTTCCCTTAAGAAGGCTTCCTCTTTGAAGCCGATTGAATTAAAGAATCCGTTCATCCGTTTGATCCACTCTGCCCGTTGCTTTTTCTGATTTTCGGGCTGTTTGTTTTCCAAACCCAACCAGTCATTTAAATCAATTGTTGTCGCGTCTTGTTGAGCCAGTTTTTGAATCACGAAATAATCTGTAGAATCAATGGGGTACATGGCACCTTGGAAAACGATAGTGTTTGAAATTGAAAGGTCAAGGGTTCTTGAAAAGGGCATAACGGGTGGAACAGAAATAGCAACTGATTTAGATTTTTTTCGTTTGTATAGATAAAACAAAACGAGAATTCCGAATACTAGACCAATACCACCCAACAGGAGTGAATATTTGAAAGCAATTGTTGTTGTTTTTCCGTCGATTAAATTTAAAGATTCAACTGGTTGTTCTATGGCGGCCTCCCAAGAAATGGAGTCGAGAATAACGATTGAGTCGTTAGAAAGAATTTTCAAACCGTAGCTATCTGAATAGAGTTGTTGATTTGGCGGTAATTCGAGAAAAAAACGAAAGAGTCGGGAATTGTTTTTTGAATTGTAGACGCTGTATTTTTTCGTTTCGAAATTCAAAAAAAGAGCAGTCGAATCTGTGCTAATCGGCAAGACAAAGCAACCCGTATTGTCAGAAAGTGTGGTGGAACGGTAATGCAGATGGTAATTAGTTATAAGTGTTTCATTGAGTTTCCCGAGATTCTCCCATTTCATGGTAAGCAAATCAATTCGATACAGGCTGTCGAGAAATTTCTTCTCCTCGCTCATTGATTGGTTGTAAATGAAATTGCCAAATGAGTAAAGGGAATTTTCTTTTCTGCTGAAGTAAGCGAGATTTCCACTAAAAGGAAGGTCGCGGTCGCTGGGTTGAATTTGCCAATCGCCTAATGCTTCATTGAATTTAACGAACATGCCGTGATTTCTCCAGAAACCATACCCGCCGTATTTCATCAAGCTTCCGTTGCAATCGAAAAGAAATGCGCGGTAATGATAGCCCTCAAGCCTAGTTTTGTCTATTCGTTTCCAATTTCCATTTTCGGAAATAAAAACTTGTCCGTCGCCATCCCCAATCGCATACCATTTGCCATGAGAAAGTATAAGCTCGTAGTTAACGTTGGCCTTGGTTTGTTGAAGAGAATCTAGTCTTAGGAAATTAGTTAACTCGCGGTTGGGCTTCAATTGCCTTAAGCGTATGGGCACACTTTCCTGAGCGCTTGAAGCCAAGCAATAAAAAGTTAACCAAAGCAAAAAGAAGACACCTTTCATTTCCTAATAGCAAGGGTCAAAGATAAACGCCGACCAAAGTAAATTAGAGAATGTTAAAAACTAAATGGAGTGTTTATTTCTTTTTCGATTCCAATAATAACATTCCGCTAAGAGCAAACAATATAATTGAAAAAAGTAAATGCAGAGGCTGCAGGACAATCGGTAAGCTTAGGTAGGCAAGGCCTATACCGAATAGCACTTCCAGTCCAATGACTACGAACAGGTATGTAAATTTTCTTGGTTTTATCTCCAAACGCTTGTATTGAAAATACATCATCGTTGCCAAAATAACAATTAAGATGGAAAAGCTCCGGTGTATTTTAAATCCAACAGGTAAATTATCTATGAGAATATTTCTTCCAATTCCATTTTCAAGAAGCATATCCACCGATTCTCTTACCTGTGTGCCAAGTACGAGTTGAACAAGGTGAATGATAAAGAAAAAGGAGAGTGCTTTACGAAGAACGACTGGTATTGTGTAATTGGCTTTTTCGTTGGTTCTGCGAATAAGGAACAATAGACTTAATAGAATCCCAAGGGAGCCCACCATGTGTAAAGTAATCGTAGAGGTATTTAGATTTTTATCTACCACCATTTTTCCCAACCACGCTTCAAAAAGAATCATGACAATTGCGAAAACCGAATAGACAACCGGCCAGTAGTCATTCGATTTTTTATAATACAACATCGCAAGGAATGTCATAACCAAAATAGGCAATCCAAGCAGTCCGGTTAATAGACGATTGATGTATTCTGTCCAAGTGTGGAATGCATTGAATTCCGCGTACTGATGTTTGGGATATACTTTCAATGCGGCTTCACTACCGGAATTGGTTTTCCAAAAATTAGAGGTGTACTGGAAATTATTTTCTGCAATCCAAAGAGTGTCGTTGTGAATGACCATTTGTCCTTTTGAATAAGTTCTTCCGTCTTCCAATTGCACGGTTGAAATATCCGTAGGCGGAATGTAATAGCCAAAACATTTCGGCCAATCGGGACAACCCATTCCGCTTCCCGTAATGCGAACAAAGCTGCCTGCAATGATGATTAAAAACATGCAGACTACACCAACTTTACCTGCTGCGTTGAGTCTTTTTTTTGTTTGTTGAAGGGTTGACATTAAGAAGCTTTGTGCGAAATTATTTCAGCTTTCACCACATGGTATTGACCATCGGCAATGGTGTTCACGATAGTTGTCATGTCTGTTTCCTTCACAACACTCGGATCAAATTCAACCTTCACCACATTCACATCGCGGTCTTCAACGAAATCCAATGAAGTTGCAACAACTCCTTTAATTCCTTGAAGTTCTTTTTGAATTTTTCCGCCACATCCGGCAGCGCAAGTCATTCCACTAATGGAAAGAACGGCTTCAGTTTTAGTTGTTCCGTCTACTACTGTGTTTGTTGTAGCAGTTGGAGTGGCTTCTGCATTCGGAGTTGCGTTTCCACAAGCGAAGAATGTTAAGGCAAGAAAGAGATACAATAGATTTTTCATAGTGCGAAGGTTAAAAAAAAGGACTTAAACAAGTCCTTTTCGTTTCATTATTAAAGTGATTTTCTAATTAAGTTCAATGCACCACCTGCTTTGAACCATTCAATTTGTTGGTCGTTGTAGGTGTGGTTTACAAGAATGTTTTCTTTCGAACCATCTTCGTGAACCAATTCCAATGTCAAGGGCTTTCCAGCAGTGAAATTCACTAAGTCAACGAAATTGATTTTGTCGTTTTCTTGAATTTTATCGTAGTCAGCTTCGTTAGCGAAAGTGAGCGCCAACATGCCTTGCTTCTTCAAATTTGTCTCATGAATACGCGCGAAGCTTTTCACAAGTATCGCACGAACACCCAAGTGACGCGGTTGCATAGCAGCATGCTCACGTGAAGATCCTTCTCCGTAGTTGTGGTCTCCGACAACGATAGATGGAATTCCAGCCGCTTTGTAAGCGCGTTGTACGGTTGGTACTTCAGCGTATTCGCCGGTGATTTGATTCTTCACTTTGTTTTGCTCTCCGTTGAAGAAGTTAGTTGCTCCAATTAATGTATTGTTCGCAATGTTATCCAAGTGACCACGGAAACGCAACCATTGTCCAGCCATAGAAATATGGTCTGTCGTACATTTTCCTTTTGCTTTAATCAAGATACGTGCGTTCTCAATGTTATGTCCGTCCCAATCAGCAAACGGTGCAAGCAATTGCAAGCGTTCGCTGTCTTCAGCAACTTTAATTTCTACAGCGCTTCCATCTTCAGCTGGTGCTTGGTATCCTGCATCTTTCACATCGAAACCAAGTGGTGGTAATTCGAATCCAGTTGGTGCATCGAACATTACCTGCTCACCTTTATTGTTCGTTAATGAATCGGTAAGTGGATTGAAAGTAAGATCACCAGCAATTGCAAGAGCAGTGGTTATTTCCGGAGAAGCAACGAATGCCATTGTGTTTGGATTTCCGTCTTGACGAGCAGAGAAGTTACGGTTGAACGAGTGAATGATTGTGTTGCGTTCTTTCTTTTCCGCACCTGCTCTTGCCCACATACCAATGCATGGTCCACAAGCGTTTGCGAATACTTTCGCGCCAATCTTCGAAAATGTTTCAATAAATCCGTCGCGTTCAATGGTAAAACGAACCTTCTCTGAACCAGGCGTAATGCTGAATTCAGCTTTGGGTACCATTCCTTTTTCTGCCGCTTGCTTCGCTAAAGATGCTGCGCGAGAAATATCTTCATAAGAACTGTTGGTACATGAACCAATAAGTCCGGCTTCAACTTTAATAGGCCAATCGTTTGCAGCAGCAGCTTCTTTCATTTTTGAAATTGGCGTTGCTAAATCTGGAGTGAAAGGACCGTTAATGTATGGCTCTAATTCATCGAGATTAATTTCAAGAACTTGATCGAAATACATCTCAGGATTTGCGTAAACTTCTGCATCTCCGGTTAAGTGCTCGCGAATGTTGTTCGCAAGGTCTGCCACTTCAGGGCGCCCTGTAGAGCGCAGGTATTTCTCCATGCTGTCGTCATATCCGAAAGTTGAAGTTGTTGCTCCAATTTCAGCACCCATGTTACAAATGGTTCCTTTTCCTGTGCAAGATAAAGAAGTAGCACCCTCACCGAAATATTCTACAATGCAACCGGTTCCACCTTTCACGGTAAGAATTCCAGCTACTTTCAAAATAACGTCTTTAGCAGAACACCATCCGCTTAATTTACCGGTCAATTTAATACCAATCAACTTAGGAAACTTTAATTCCCAAGCCATTCCTGCCATAACGTCCATAGCATCTGCACCACCAACGCCAATAGCAATCATACCCAAACCACCAGCATTCACTGTATGTGAATCTGTTCCAATCATTAGTCCTCCTGGAAATGCATAGTTCTCAAGCACCACTTGGTGAATGATACCAGCACCTGGTTTCCAAAAACCAATTCCATATTTGGTTGAAATGGTTGAAAGGAAATTGAATACTTCGTTGTTTTTTATCAATGAATCGCTTAAGTCTGTTGTAGAACCCACGCGCGCTTGAATCAAATGGTCACAGTGAACAGTTGAAGGAACTGCCACTTTTTTTCTTCCTGCTTGCATGAATTGCAGCAAGGCCATTTGTGCTGTTGCATCTTGCATAGCCACACGGTCTGGCGCGAAATCTACATATGAATTTCCGCGGCCGAAAGCCACGTCAGTTGAGCCTTCCCAAAGATGTGAGTAAAGAATTTTCTCGCTTAGTGTTAATGGCTTTCCAACAACTTTTCTTGCGTTTTCCACACGTTCAGCAAGTCTGCTGTAGTGGTTTTTAATCATGTCTAGGTCGAATACTTGACTCATTATATGTAGATTTTTACGTTGCAAAAATAGTTAGGAATCGAGGGAATTACAACCCTACTTTTGTTTTATGCTTCGCGTTTTATCGACATCTTTCAAAGAAAATTTAAGAACTGCCATGGGATCGGTGCGAAGTCAGAAGCTTCGGGCCACATTAACCGTCTCCATTATTGCAATTGGCATTACCGCTTTGGTTGGAATGATTACCGCTGTGAAATGCATTGAACGCAAATTAAGCGAAGAGTTTTCTAGATTAGGTTCAAACACATTTTCTATTCGTTCCGGAAATAACGCACGTCAGGGCATGCGCCGAGGCCAAAGCAGCAAGCAAGTTGAAGTTATCTCCTATGACGAAGCGCGTAAGTTTCAAGAGTTATTTAAGGAAGATGCAATTGTTTCCTTGAGTGTCTTTGCTTCTGCCACTGCCACGGTTTCAAAAGGAGCTTTGAAAACCAATCCGAATGTCTCTGTCTTGGGTTGCGATGCCAATTACTTCGACCTTTCTTCCTACGTGTTAAGTGATGGTCGGAATTTTTCTTCCTTCGAATTGAAAGATGGTGCGAACGTAATGGTTTGTGGGGCTGATATAGGGAAGGAGTTGTTTAAGGGTGGAGTTTCACCAATAGGACAAACCGTAGATGTAAGTGGAAGATCTTATGTGATTGTTGGAGTTTTGAAAGAGAAGGGAAATACATTCGGATTCGCTGGTGATAATCAGTGTTTGATTCCTTTGACTAACGTTCGCAAGACGTTTGGCGATGAGAATTCAGAATATCAGATTAGCATTGCTGTGAAATCTGCGAAGCAACTTGAATCTGCAACAGAGAGTGCGGTAGAGGCCATGCGCGTAGCACGCGCCGACGGTCCCGGTGAGGACAATACATTTGAAGTGAATATGAGTAATGGGCTTGTAGAAAAGCTTATGGGTTTGATTTCCGGTATTACGTTAGGCGGTATTTGCATTGGAATAATTACACTTCTTAGCGCCGGTATTGGCCTTATGAATATTATGCTTGTCTCAGTTACTGAGAGAACAAGAGAAATAGGGGTGCGCAAATCTATTGGGGCAAGTTCGAAAATTATTCGTCAGCAGTTTTTAATTGAAGCTGTTGTTATTGGTCAAATTGGAGGAGTAATAGGAATTGTTTTAGGAGTCTTGGTAGGAAATGTTGTGTCCTTGGTCATTGGTGTTGGATTCACCATTCCGTGGCTTTGGCTGCTGTTAGGGGCGACTATTTCCTTTATCGTTTCGGTGGCTTCCGGATATTATCCGGCCAAGAAGGCCTCGAAGCTTGATCCGATAGATGCTCTTCGTTATGAATAAAAAAAGGCCACCCGAAGGTGGCCTTTCATTTCAATAAGAAAATATTATTTCTTAACTGAAAGTGTTTTAGTGAACATTCTAGATCCACCAATTACTAGAGAAACTTCGTAGTTTCCAGCATTCAAGCCAGCAACGTTTAATTCGAAGTTGTTCATTCCTGGAGTGTATTTACCTAAGTTTTTGAACTCGATTAATTTTCCAGTGATGTCACGTACTTCGTAAGCAACGTTCGCAGCAGAAGTTAACTCGAAATTAACGCGAGTTGAAGTTACAGCTGGGTTTGGAGCGAATTGGAAGAAAGTAAGGTTGTCAGAGTTGATCTCGTCTACAGTAACACGCTCAGATAAAATCAAGCGAACCGCTGGAGAGAAAGCCTGGCTTCCGAACCAAACAAAAGTACCGTCACCAGCCATTTCGTAAACTGAAGTAGAGTTGTCAGTGTCGCTGTTGTCTTGAGCAGCAACAGTCAACTGCAATGCGCTTGTGTTTTCGTTTAACACACCGTTGAAGTAAACTGTTCCAGGAAGAAGATCAACTGGAGCGTCGAATGGGAAATATTGGTATCCGTTATCGATCCAACCTGCATTTAAAACGTAATCTTGAGAAGCAAGAACTGCAGCGTCGTTAGGACTTCCTTCAAACAATACAGCAGTGTAATCAACATTAGCATCAGACGTTGGTCCGAAAACTACTGTTAAACCGTAAGCCAATGAACCTGCATTTGGACAAGTGTAGAATGCACCATATCCTGTTGGATCGAACTCGCCTGGACTAGTATCGCTAGCGCGTGGAGTTAATTCAATGTCAAGAGCGGCCTCATCTTCATGACCGTACTCATCTGTAGAGTAAACAATTATTTTGTCCATGGAGTTGTTTGTTGGAGTCTCATCTGTTGCGTCTAAGCAAATAATGCTTGCGCGAATAGTGTAAGTTCCAATAACACTTGGCTCCCATCCTGTTTGGATGTACAACGTGTCACTTAAGAATGATGGACACTCAGGAGTGTTTCCGAATGCTTCCATAGTGAATGGAGCAGAAACAGCGTTTCCAACTACAGTTCCAGCAGCATCTAAAATGTCAATATTGATTGAAGTGTTCGTCTGATCAGCACTACCGTTGTTGCGGTAGATAACACCAGCCATTAAACCACCGTCAGCAGCGTAAACACGTTGCTCGAATGGAGTAACACGATATTCCCAAATATTGAATACATCTCCGTTGGTTACTTGAAGAATTTCAAGATCGTTAACAGCAGAGTTGTCAAAGATTTGAATGTCGTCAATTCCCCAGAAGTAGTGGCTATAACCTGCAGCAGCAGCTGTGTTATATCCCCAACGAACCAAGACATTTGATTGTCCTGCAGCAGCGCAAGAAATATCAACACGTGTGTTTAATGGGTTAGCAGAAAGAGAGTTTGCGCTTGGAGTGAAGTTTCCGTTTGCAGGGAAAACAGTCCAGTTGGTTCCGCCGTCTGTTGAAACTTCTAACGTCAATGGAGACGCAGAGAAGCAGCAATAACGGAAGTACTGAGACCACTCTACAATTACAGAAGTCAATGCACTGCAATTGATTGATGGTGTAGACATGCTTCCTGTAACGTCTTCAACACCGTTTGAAACTGGAGTGTTGTACAAATCACAGTCGAAAATTGCCCATCCGTTAGCAGCAGTAGGAGATGCTAAAGCCGGCAATGTGGTAGAGAATTCTCCAGCTGGAGAGCTTGCATTTGCAATCATCCAGATGGTTCCAGCAGGGCTGCTGTCTTCGTGAGTCATGTCGCCAAATCCAGTAGAGAAGTTTTGGCTGTATACAACCACACGATCTGCGCTTGAAGTTGGAGTCGTTGCAGTAGCGTGTGCAGAACGTTCCAATTCAGTGTTTGAAGGAGCTTTAGGGGCCGCTTTAATGTCTGTCAATGGCGTTACTTGCGCCGTTGCAGAGAAAGCTAAACCAATAGCACCGCAAAGAGTAAAAAGTTTTTTCATCTTAACAGGTTTAATTTTAGAGTGGAAAGGTAAGAAATCTTTCAATATGCAAATCCATTGGGCAAAAAAAAAGTCCCGCAATGTTGCGGGACTTTTTCCTTTCAAGGAAAGTGAGTGAATTACTTCACCATCATTTCTTTTGTCAAACTTGAAGAACCTGCAGTAATCGTGTAAGTGTAAACACCTGCACCGAAAGCTGAAGTATTCAAAGAGATCATGTTTTTTCCAGCTGGTTTAACACCTTCGTTTGATACAGAAACAACACGTCCAGTTAGATCGCGAACTGTTAAAGTTACGCGCTCATTGCTTGGAAGGTTGTAAACGATTGTTGTGTTACCGTTAGATGGGTTAGGCATGTTTTGAGCTAATTCGAAAGAAGTAGTTGCGTTAACAGTAGCAACTGCAGCACTTTCGTCAGAGTTCAAACGAACCATTGGAACTGATCCAGTAGCACTCCACGCAGTACCGTCATACAACCAAGATGAAACAAAATCGTTGCTTCCAGATACCGGAATACGAGTACCTGTTACACAAGATACAACTACTAGGTAGACATTACCAGCGTTCAACGTGATAGCTGAAGCGAAAGGAAGTGTTACGAAAGCGTTTCCGCCAACGCTGTTGAATTCGTTTCCTGTGAAGATGTACTCTAGTGTTTCAAGCGCAAGGTCAGTGAAGATTGGAGCACTAGCAGCGTCAAATCCTTCGAACAAATAGATACGACCGATGATTGGGTCACCTGCAGCTGAACCAGCTCCGATAGCCACGTCAATTCCACCGAATTGGTCGTCAGCATAGATATCAAATAAGTTACCATATTCGAAATCTGTAGTTGGACCAAAGAACGCTTGAGCAGCATCTCCATCACGACCGTATGTGAAGTCAGTGATTAGCATTGAAGTTGTGCCAGTGTTGTTAGCAGCAACATCGTCTCCAGTAGTTGAAGTCGTTGTTCCTGTAATTTGGATAGTACCTACAGCACTTGGAGTCCAAGTAGTAGAAACTGAAATCGTATCTTTATCTAACGACAAGAAAGCCGCAGAAGTTTGATCAGCAGCGAAGGGAGAACCAGCAACAGGAGTCCCGTTGAAAGTTACATCATAGTTCATAGTTGCATCTACTTGGTCGTTAGTACCACCGTTGAAGATAACAGATGTAGCGTGAACTGGGCTAACTTGAGTAACTGGTACTCTGTTGTAATCCCAGAAACCTAAACCGAAGTTGGCTTGGTTCCAATCACCTACTTTAGTTTTTACAACGCGAAGGTCGCTTGCAGGAAGCTCTCCAACTACAATGTTGTCAACTGCAAATCCCGAAGCCCAAGATCCACCGTCTGTCCATTGGAAACGGATGATTACGTTAGATGCAGTTACATCGTACAATGGAACGATGATTGACTGCCAGTAATCTTGATCTGCTGGAAATACATCAATGCTAACTCCAGCTGCATCTGTTCCAATAGAACGGATGTTAAAAGTAGCACCGCCGTCTGTAGATATTTGCAAAGTAGCATCACCACCACCGAAATTCATGTCGTGGAAGATGTCAAAAGAAATTGCAATGTTCGATGCTGCAGAGAAATCCATTGAAGGAGACTGAACATAAGCATCAATGTTATCGCAGTCACATGGAGTGTTATCATCGTTTACACCAGCAAATTTGTTTCCTGTTCCAACTTGCGGAACTGGCCAGTAACCACCACCGTTAGCAGTTGTACTGTTGTGTGTTTTAAAGGCGTTACCCAAAGACGCATCGGCTTGAGTAACTTGTAGTGTAGACCATCCTGTTGGCAATGCACCTGGCATTGCACCAGTAACACCTTGGAAGTCTTCGGAAAGAAGAACAACACGATTGCTCCAATCGATAGATGGAGTCATTTCTTGACGGATGCTTGCTTTAGGAGAAATTTCACTTCTTGTGAAAGTTCTGCGAGCAGGTGATTGTTGCACTGACCATTGTGCGAATGATACACTCGCTACAGCTGTGAACAAACCTAATAAGTAGATTTTCTTCATTTGATTAAATTTAAGTTAACTTTTAAGTTTACGAATATAATGAAAATCTCGTTTGTCATTCAAACGAAAATCAATCATAAATTGGAATTACCCTTTGTTTTTTTCTACGCGTTGCGCAACACGGATGCTTATTTCGTAGAGCAGAAGCAATGGGAGCGAAACAAGCATTTGACTTGTCACATCCGGAGGAGTAATAATTGCGCTTACAATGAGGTTAAGTACAAAGGCGTGTCTTCTGTATTTTTTAAGGAAGGCCGAGCTGACTAAACCAATTTTCGCCAAGAAATATATCACTACGGGCATCTGGAAAACCAATCCAGTTCCAAGAATCAGTGACGAGCACAATTTTAAATACGACAAAATGGTTGCGTTCACTTCAACATCGGCAAATGCGAAGTTTCCTAAGAATTGAATCGATAGCGGGGTTAGAACATAATAACCGAACAAGACCCCCAAAAAGAATAACAAGGATACATAGAAGCCAATACCACGCACCGACTTGAGTTCAGTCTTTTTCAAACCCGGACGCACAAAGGCCCAAATTTGATAGAATATTGCAGGAAAGGCAAGAATAACTCCTCCAATTAAGACTACCGTCATGTAGGCAGAGAAATTACCGCCCATGGTCGTGCTCTGCAACGTGAAGTTAGCATCTGAAAAGCAGAGCTGTTCTTCTAACCCGAGATTGTGACCCAACCAACAGAAAAAACGATAGGTAGGGAAATCGGCGCGACGTGGCGCCATGATGATATTTTCAATAACATAGGTGTCGAAAATAAATACAACAACAACCCCTGCAACAGCAAACAAAACCGCTCGAAACAACCTTTTTCTAAGTTCCTCGAGATGCTCCAAGAAGCTCATGTTTTTTTCTTCAGCCATCTCTATTAATTAATACCAGCACTCAGAAGATCGTGCAAATGTATAATGCCACAATATTTTCCATCTTCATTTACCACAAGCAATTGGCTGATCTTGTTATTTTCCATCAACTGAAATCCTTCAACGGCCAAAGCCGAGCTTTGAATTCGTTTGGCCGAGGTGTTCATTAAGTCAGCTGCGCGCAAGGCATCTAGATTGGCATTCCGCTCAACAGCTCTGCGAATATCCCCGTCGGTCACTATTCCCAACAATTCGCCATTTTCCACCACGGCAGTTGCCCCAGCACGTTTGGAAGATATCTCAATGAGCAAATCGCGGAAGTTACAGTCTGAAGAAACCTTTGGAAGGGCGTCTGCACGCATCACCTGCCCAATGGTTGTGAAAAGTTTTTTTCCAAGGGCACCACCGGGATGAAATTTAGCAAAATCTAGTTTGCTAAATCCTCTTTCTGTCATAAGCGAAACAGCAATGGCATCGCCAACGGCTAATTGAAGGGTGGTGCTAACAGTAGGGGCTAAGTTATTCGGACAAGCTTCGCTAGTCATGGGAGTATGAAGGAAGAAAGTTGATTCATTGGCTAAATAACTCTCAGTGTTCGCTCCAACACCCACCAACAAAACGTTCATAGATTTCAGCAAGGAAACCAGATATTGAATTTCGGGTGAATCTCCACTTTTTGAAAGACAGAAAACGATACTTCCATTTTGAACCATACCTAAATCGCCATGAATCGCTTCAGAGGCGTGAAGAAATTGAGCTTGCTGTCCCGTGCTATTAAAAGTAGCGACCCATTTTTGTGCTATAATTCCGCTCTTGCCTATTCCTGTTACAACAACGGGTTGATTGGTTTCAAGGACAGCTAGAACCACAGATGCAAAAGCGTTGCCCAATGATATTTCCAATTTGGAAAGTGCATCTGCTTCTAATCGAATGGCTTCTTTCGCCGAGTCTAGTATGGTCTCTTGGGAGGTTAATTTCACTTTGCAAAGATGCAAAGAATCGTTAGTTTTTTAGGTCTTTTTTTTCGAAGGAATTAGTTGGTGTGCATGTGCTTTTGTGCTTATATTCGTTTAGCGAATTTTACAGTGACGTTACTTTTTCATAACGTCCAATTACTAAAGAGAATGATTACAGCGACAGACATGGCTCCAAAAGAAGCCTTGAAATATTTTTTTGGATTTTCAAACTTTAAAGGCCTGCAGGAAGGCGTTATCGATAATGTGCTTGCAGGAAATGACACCTTTGTGATTATGCCTACAGGCGGAGGGAAGTCTTTGTGCTACCAACTTCCTGCTCTTATGTCGGAAGGAACTGCAATAGTGGTATCGCCGTTGATTGCCTTGATGAAAAATCAGGTAGATGCCATGCGAGGATTTTCAAATGAGGAAGGTATAGCTCACGTTATAAATTCTTCATTGAATAAAAGTGAAATTGCTCAAGTAAAGAAGGACATGCTCAGCGGCAAGACCAAACTTCTTTATGTGGCTCCAGAGTCTTTAACGAAAGAGGAGAATATTGAATTTCTTCGAACCTGTAAAATTTCATTTGTTGCCATCGATGAGGCACACTGTATCTCCGAGTGGGGTCATGACTTCCGACCTGAATACAGAAGAATCAAAACCATTATTCAGCAGATTGCGGACCTACCCGTAATGGCCTTAACGGCAACAGCTACACCAAAGGTTCAGATTGATATTCAGAAGAACCTCGGAATGGTTGATGCGAAAGTCTTCAAGTCTTCGTTCAACCGTGATAATCTTTATTACGAAGTGCGTCCGAAAGTAAACGTAGGGAAACAGATCATTCAATTCGTAAAAGGAAACGCGGGTAAAAGTGGAATAGTCTATTGCCTGTCGCGCAAAAAAACGGAAGAGATTGCAGAGCTTCTTGTTGCAAACGGAATTAAAGCGCTTTCATACCACGCTGGAATGGACAGTCATCAGCGCAACGATGTTCAAGATAAATTCCTCATGCAGGATGTAGATGTTATTGTTGCAACCATTGCTTTTGGAATGGGTATCGATAAACCTGATGTTCGATTCGTCATTCATCACGATATTCCAAAAAGTCTAGAGAGTTATTATCAGGAAACAGGTCGCGCTGGTCGCGACGGTGGTGAAGGACATTGCTTGGCTTTTTACTCTCCGAAAGACGTCGAGAAATTAGAAAAGTTTCTGCACGGTAAGCCAGTTGCAGAACAGGAAATTGGTATGTTGCTTCTTCAAGAAGTAATGGCATACGCCGAAACGGCAATGAGCCGAAGAAAATACTTGCTCCACTATTTTGGCGAAGAATGGGATGACGTTACTGGTGAGGGTGCGGGCATGGATGACAACTCGCGTAAGCCGAAAGAAATTTTCGACGCTACCGAAGATGTGAAATTAGTTTTAGAGTGTATCAAAGCATTCAAAGAAACCCACAAAGCAAAATTCATTGCGAATGTCTTGGGCGGAATTAACAACGCTGAGGTTTCTACTTATAAAGCTGATAAGCACAAGTTGTTTGGCGCTGGAAAAGAGGAAACAGATAAGCATTGGAACGCTATTATGCGTCAGCTCTTGGTGAAGAATCTCATTCGTAAGGAAATTGAAACCTACGGAACGTTAAAGCTGACGGCTGAAGGATTGGAATTTTTGAAGACTCCTTTCAAAATGGATTTGGTGAAGGAAGAAGAGATCGGAGAAACAGATGATGATGGTGAATTAATTCATGCAGTGAAGGCAACAGGTTCCGGAGCATCCGATGAAACGTTGTTCCTAATGCTGAAAGAATTGCGTCAGAAAGTTTCGAAAGAAAAAGGACTTCCCCCTTATGTGGTTTTTTCAGAACCTTCCATGGAGGAAATGGCAACGCAATACCCAATTACCGTTGAGGAGCTTTCGCACATTGGTGGAGTAGGGAAAGGCAAGGCCATGAAGTTTGGTTCGGTGTTTTTAGCACTGATTAAAAAATATGTTGAAGACAATGATATTGAACGTCCAGAAGATTTTGTTTTGAAAAGTGCACATGCTAAGAGCAGTCACAAAATCAAGATCATTCAAAACGTTGATAAGCGCATTCCGCTTTTAGATATCGCGAAGGGAATTGGAAAGACTTACAAAGATTTGATAGATGAAATTGAAACCATTGTTCATGCTGGAACACGCCTAGATATTCAGTATTTCATAGACGATGAAATAGATGAAGATGCGCAAGATGAAATTATGGAGTATTTCATGCAGTCTGAAACAGATGATATTGTAGAGGCCGAAGAATATTTCGATGGCGATTATGAAGAAGAAATTCTTCGTTTGATGCGCATTAAGTTTCACTCAGAAGTAGGGAATTAATTCCCCACTTCTTTTCCACTTTTAGAAACAGTATTTCCCTGCGCTAATTAATTCCGCGGCAATCACTCTGCGACCTTCTTTGGTGTTGAAAGTTTCAGTCTTAATGAATCGGCGCAAGCCCATCAGCATCATGCGTTGCTCATCTCCTTCAACAAACGAATTCAACGCATCTTTTCCAGCCTTATGAATGAAGTCTGCAAGATCGGTAACCAAGGTTTGCATCATTGCAATTTGACTCGCAGAATTTTCTATTCCTTTCAATTGAACTCTTTTTTGTGTTCGAAGAACAGTACTTTCTGCAACGTATGTCCATATGGCCATGTCTGCCACGTTCATCAAAATCTCCTGCTCTTTCGACAACTGCATCATGAGTTTTTGAGCCGCACTTCCGGCGATCATGAGAACTGCTTTTTTGAAATTTTCAATGCAGGCCAAGTAGCGTTCGAAAATGTCTTCGCTTGGTTCTGAAAAATCGGGGATAGACATTAATTCATTGGCCACATTCATGGCGGGAGTCATTAAATCCAACTCGCCTTTCATTGCCTTTTTCAAAAGCATGTCAACGATGAGCATGCGATTGATTTCGTTTGTTCCTTCAAAAATTCGATTGATCCGCGAATCGCGGTAGGCACGTTCAACGCGCGATTCAGCGCTGTATCCCATTCCGCCATACACCTGAACGGCTTCGTCTACAACGTAGTCCAAGGTTTCACTTCCATATACTTTTAAAATGGCGCATTCAGGAGCGAATGCCGCTATTCCCTTTAGAACTGCGGCCCCTTTTTCAATACCAGATTCGGTTAAACCAGCTATTGCATCGTCTATGTTTTGCGTTGCGCGATAAACCGCTGATTCTGTTGCGTAGCAGCGAATAGCCATTTCAGCTAGCTTGTGACGAATAGCGCCGTATTTTGAAATGGATCTGCCGAATTGTTCGCGTGCAATGGCGTATTCCAAAGAGTCGGTGACTGTTGCTTTGGCTCCACCCATCACTGCACCGGCTAATTTAATGCGTCCGATATTCAAAATGTTTACGGCGATTTTGAATCCATTCTGACGTTCGCTTAACATGTTTTCGATTGGAACAAGAACATCATTGAAAAACACCTGACGTGTTGAAGAACCTTTAATTCCCATTTTCTTTTCTTCCGGATTCAAGGTGATGCCAGGCATGTCTTTGTGAAGAAGGAAAGCAGTAAGATTTTCATCGTCTTCAATTTTCGCAAATACGGTAAACACATCAGCAAAGCCTGCATTGGTGATCCACATCTTTTGTCCGGAAATTTTATAGTGCTTTCCGTCTTCCGTTAACGTAGCTTTTGTTTTTCCGGAATTCGCATCGCTTCCCGAATTCGGTTCAGTTAAGCAATAGCAAGCGAACCATTCGCCGGTTGCTAATTTCGAAACGAATAATTTCTTCTGTTCTGGATTTCCATAATAGAGCGTGGGTAAAGTTCCAATGCCCGTATGCGCTCCGTAGGCCACAGAAAACGAATGGCCCGCGCCAAGTGTTTCGGTGCAAAGCATGGTGGTTTTAAAATCTAGCCCCATTCCGTTCAGTTCTTCAGGAGCTGAGAGCCCAAGTAAACCTAATTCTCCTGCTTTGTGAAGAACAGACTGCATGAGTCCCTCTTCCAGATTGTCGAGGCGATCTAGAATAGGCGTGATTTCATTGTTCACGAAATCTTCACACATTTTTTTCATCATCTGTTGTTCTTCATTCCATTCTTCCGGAATGAAAATTTCTGATGCTGCTGTTTTGCGAATTAAAAATTCTCCACCTGTAATTGGTTTCATAATGTGTTGTTTTATTAAAATCTTTCGAATACTCCAGCAGCGCCTTGCCCAGTGCCAACGCACATGGTTACTACTCCATATTTCTCGTTTCTTCTTTTCAAATCGTTTAATAATTGCACCGTTAGTTTTGCACCTGAGCAACCAAGCGGATGTCCCAATGCAATGGCTCCTCCGTTTATGTTCGTGCGTGAAGAATCCAATTCCAAATGATTAATTACCGCCACACTTTGTGAAGCGAATGCTTCATTCAATTCGAATAAACTGATGTCGCTTTGCTTTAGTCCCGCTGCTTGAAGTGCTTTTGGAATCGCGTAAATTGGACCAACTCCCATGATGCGCGGTGCAAGCGCAGCAACCGAATAACTTTTCAATTGCGCAATGGGTGTGAGGTTGTGTTTCTTCATGAAGTCTTCTGAGCATACCAATACGAAAGCCGCGCCATCTGACGTTTGCGAAGCATTACCCGCGGTAACTGTTCCGTCAAGTGCAAACACAGGTTTCAATTTTGAAAGTGCTTCAATGGTAGTTCCTGCGCGAGGTCCTTCATCTATAGTTACAGTTGTATTTCGAACTTGTCTTTTCTCTTTTTCATCGAGAAAAATTTCTTCCACTTCAATGGGCGCAATGCCCGAAGCGAAGTGTCCAGCTGCTATGGCTTCCAACGCTTTTCGGTGTGAATGAAAAGCGAATTCGTCTTGCTGTTCGCGCGAGATTTTGTATTCTTTTGCTACCGCTTCAGCGGTTAATCCCATTCCCCAATACCAGTCCGGATGCGACTTTGCAACTTTCGGATGAGGGACAATTCGCCATCCGCCAAAAGGAATGGGCGACATTGTTTCAACGCCTCCGGCAATGATGCAATCGGCCATGCCCGCGTGAATCTTCGCACTAGCGAGTGCAATGGTTTCCAATCCGCTTGAACAATATCTATTCACGGTCATGCCGGGAACTTTTTCCGTATTCAATCCCATTAAAGAAATCATACGTCCAATGTTCAGCCCTTGCTCGGCTTCGGGTGTAGCGTTGCCTACGATGACATCGTTGATTTCATCTTTGTCTATTTGCGGAAAGTCTTTCATTAAATGATGAATGACTTGCGCAGCAAGTTCGTCGGCGCGCATGGACTTGAACATTCCCTTTTGCGCTTTACCAACAGCAGATCTATAACCCCCAACTATGTATGCGTTCATGGAATTAGTTTCTTAAAATTTTTCCTGATTGAATAAGACTCTGCATGCGCTCCAATGATTTGCGTTGCATGCACAATTCGAGAAATGCTTTGCGCTCTAAATCGAGTAAGTATTGCTCACTCACTTTTGTTGGAGCCGATAGGTCTCCGCCGCACATAACAAATCCGAGTTTTTCGCTAATGAGTTGATCGTGTTCTGAAATGTAATTTCCAGATTTCATGGAAGAAGCTCCGGCATATACAATACCTAAACCTTCGTTTCCTAAAACCATAATATCATTGCGTTCTTGCGGTGCTGAGTATCCAGCATGATGAAGATTTAGACAAACTTCTTTCGCTCGCATGAGCTGGTGTGCGCGGCTTACGCAGACTTCATCTTTATCTCTGCTTAAATATCCGAGCTCAAAAGCCTCTTCAGCTGATGTAGCCACTTTGGCTTGTCCAACAGTTAAAAATCTATTTCGAAGGACATTCAAACGAATGTCTCCTTCTTTCATTTCGTCAGAAGCACGCAATGCAAATTCTTTCGTGCCTGCTCCTCCTGGAATGACACCCACACCCATTTCAACCAAACCCATGTAGGTTTCTGCATGTGCAACGGTTGCGTCGGAATGCATTGACATTTCGCATGCACCACCAAGGGCTAGTCCATGCGGAGCAACCACAACGGGTATGTTCGAGTAACGCAATCGCATAACAGTCTTTTGGAAGTAGCGAATGGCCATGTCGAGCTCTTCGTATTCTTGCTCAACTGCGAACATGAAGATCATTCCCACATTCGCGCCAGCAGAGAAGTTTTCTCCTTGATTATAGATGACTAATCCATTGTATTTTTCTTCCGAAAGGTCAATGGCTTTGTTAATACCTGCAAGCACTTCTCCGCCTATTGTATTCATTTTTGATTTCCACGAAAGTGCTAAAATCCCATCGCCAATGTGGCGAACAATACAAGCGCTGTTTGTCCATATAATTTCTTTGAAGGAATCTAATGAACGCGCTTGTTCACTTCTTTTAATGACCTCGTATTTATTTTCTGTTGGAAGGAATTGCTCTGGGTTTTCTGAATTTTTATAGAAGGAAGTGAATCCTGCTTTTTTCATTTCATGAATCCACGGAGCAACCGAATATCCTTCGTTCAGCATGTTCGAAAGACAAGCACCGAAGCCAAGCGTGTCCCACAATTCGAAAGGGCCTAATTCCCATCCGAATCCCGCGCGCAGTGCAGCGTCTACATCTTTCAGCTCGTCTGCAATTTCATTCATTCTGAAACTCACGTAGGAGAATAAGGAATGCATCATTTTCTTGTAGAACGCTCCTGCTTTATCGTTTGCGTTGTATAAATGTATTAATCTGGAAGGAAGATCATCTATGAGTTTCGCAGCGTCATAAGAAGCGAATTTCACTTTGTTTTGTTTGCGGTATTCGAGCGTGTTTAAATCCAGTACTAGAATTTCTTTCTCTCCGTTTTCTCCCTTCGTTTTTTTATAGAAACCTTGCTTCGTTTTATCGCCTAACCATTGTTTGGTAATCATTGTTTGAATGAACTCGGGTAAGGCGAACAACGCATGTTGTTCATCTGATTTTGCAACGGCGAAAAGTCCGTTTGCAACATGAACGAGCGTGTCTAATCCAACAACGTCGCAGGTGCGAAACGTTGCAGACTTCGGTCTGCCCATGATGGTTCCGCTGAGTTTATCTACTTCTTCAACGGTAAGGTCCAATTCCTTCATGCTGTGCAGCAAAGCTTGAATGCTGAATACGCCAACGCGATTGGCTATGAAGGCTGGAGTGTCTTTGCACAAAACGACTTCTTTTCCGAGCTTGAGACTTCCAAATTCCTTTAAAAATGAAATGAGTTCTGGGTCGGTTTCAGCAATGGGAATAATTTCCAACAGACGCAAATAGCGCGGTGGATTGAAGAAGTGAGTGCCAATAAAATTCTTTTTGAAATCTTCGGTTCTTCCTTCTGCAATCAAATGAATAGGAATGCCGCTTGTATTCGTTGAAACAATACTTCCTGGCTTTCTGAATTGCTCTACTTTTTCGAAAAGTATTTGCTTGGGTTCAAGCTTTTCAATAATGACCTCCATTACCCAGTCGCAATTGGAAATGTCTTTCAAATTATCATCGAAGTTTCCTGTTGTAATTCGTGAAGCGAATTTTTTCGAATAGATGGGTGAGGGTGAGGATAGCAGTGCGTTTTTCAACGAGTCATTTACAATCTTGTTTTTGTCTTTTTCGTCTTCCGATGAGCGGTCTAATAGTAGCACTGGAATTCCACATTGTGCGAAGTGGCAGGCAATGCGCGAGCCCATGATTCCAGAACCTAAAACGGCAATTCTTTTAATCGTTTTCATGTAGTTGAATTAACTGAATGAAGGTAAGCCTTCTTTCCTTCCATAAGAATTATAAAAATGTGATTTCTTTCATGTAGAAACCTAAGCAAGATTGGCTTTCAGCTTCTACTATCAGTTTTCCATCGGCCTCCACACGGAGTATTTTTCCTGAAAATGTGGATTGATCTTTTGCGATTTGGTAATTTTTAATTTGATCTATCTGAAAAAGTAGCTCGTGATATTGTGAATCTATTTCAGGCCATTTATTTTCTTCCAACAGAAATAAATCGCTTGCCATTTGATTTCGCAGTGTCTTCAAAAATGATGATACAGTCGGAATCTCAATGGTGTGATTTGAAATGCAAGTTGCATTATCGATGTTTTGATTCGAAATGTTCAGACCAATTCCAATTAAAGAATAATGAAGGTGATGATCGCTCCACGAATTTTCGATGAGTATTCCCCCGATTTTTTTTCCTTGAACAAAAATATCGTTGGGCCATTTGATGGAAACGCGCGGAATGTTATGCTGAATAAGTATTTTCGCCACTTGAAGTGAGGCCCATTTGCTCAGATAAAAGATTTCTTCGGGCTTAAGAGAAATTTTTAAAATGAGTGTTCCGAGGAAGGAACTGCCCGGTTCTGCCAGCCATTTGTTGTCACGCTGCCCTCTTCCTTCCAATTGAAAATCGGTAGTAATGGCAGTGCCGCTTTGGGTTTCTGGCAGTTTTGCAATTGTGGAAGCATAGTTGTTTGTGCTGTCGACCTGCTCGAAATGGTAATGTGGGGATTGTTCAAACATGGACTCTTTCAATGCAGAAAACTTAAAGTTTACAACGAAATTACGCCGTAGCGGAATACCTTTGCTACAGAAGACTAAAAAATGAAGAAAAAAGAAACGACGACAGGTAACGATGATGCATTGTTACTTTCTATTATTGAAGGAATTGAAGAAGTAAAGGGACACGATATTAAGATTCTTGATCTACGGAATATTGAAGCTGCGATAGCCGATTATTTCATCGTGTGTACCGGAACAAGCACGACTCAAGTTGAAGCTATTGCCCGCAGTGCCGAAAATTTCACTAGAAAACAATTAGATGAGAGACCTCGCCGAGTTGAAGGCGTGCGCAATGCGCAATGGGTGTTGATGGATTACTTTACAATTATCGTCCATGTATTCAATGAACCGATGCGTGAGCACTATGATATTGAAGGATTGTGGGCAGATGGGAATCTAATGGCGTTACCGAAAAGGGAAAAGCCAAAAGCGAAAGCTGAACCGAAAGTAAAAGCTGAACCGAAAGTAAAAGATACGGCAAAGCCAAAAGCTGAACCGAAGGCAAAGGCAGCGGCAAAGACGAAAGCAGAACCGAAGGCAAGGGCAGCGGTAAAGCCGAAGGCGGCAGCAAAGCCGAAGGCAGAACAAAAGGCAAAGGTGGCTGTTAAATCTATAACTGCAGTAAAACCAAAAGTGGTAACTAAGAAAACAGCTAAGAAAAAAGATGAGTGATCAGAATAATAAAAAGCCAGCCGGACCTAACAATCCGATGAAGGGTGGGTTTAGTTTTTATTGGATTTACGCGGTTATAGCGATCGTGTTGATTGGATTAATGGTATTCAATGGCAGTTCAGATGGATCTGAAACGAATTACGCCCAAGTGAAGTCATGGGCTGAAAGTAATTACATTGCCCGTGTTGAATACAACGGCTCAACGGGAAAGTTGTATTTAGATTCATTGGGAAAGGCGAATCTAAAAGGTCAGTATCCTGAGCAAAAAGGTGTCATGGGAACCCGTCAGGGCAGTGACTTTTGGTTCAACATTCCACCAAGTGAGCATTTTATTGATGAACTGCATGCGTTAGGACCGGTTCATAATTTCGAAGTGAAATTCCAACCGCCAAATGAAACAGCTCAAAGCTTGTTGTGGTGGTTAATTGCCTTAGGGGTAATGATTGCTGCTTGGACATTTATTATGCGTCGCATGGGCGGCGGCGGTGGCGGCGGTGGTGGTCAGATATTTAATATCGGAAAAAGTAAAGCCCAGTTATTTGAGAAAGGAAAAGGAACCAATGTGACTTTTGCTGATGTTGCTGGATTAGAAGGAGCGAAAGAGGAAGTGGAAGAGATCGTGGATTTCTTGAAACATCCAAAGAAATATACTGAGTTAGGAGCTAAGATTCCTAAGGGAGCTTTATTGGTAGGACCTCCGGGAACAGGAAAGACCTTGTTGGCGAAAGCCGTTGCTGGCGAAGCACAAGTTCCTTTCTTTTCGTTGTCTGGTTCTGATTTTGTTGAAATGTTTGTCGGAGTTGGAGCGAGCCGTGTGCGTGATTTATTCCGTCAGGCGAAAGAGAAAGCACCTGCTATTATATTCATCGATGAGATTGATGCCATTGGTCGCGCAAGAAGTAAGAATGTAAACTTTGGTGGTAACGACGAGCGTGAGAATACCTTGAATCAGTTGTTGACTGAAATGGACGGCTTCGGAACGAATTCTGGAATTATTATTCTAGCAGCTACGAACCGCGCAGATATTTTAGACAAGGCCTTGATGCGCGCTGGTCGATTCGATCGTCAGATTTATGTAGACATGCCTGATGTGAAGGAGCGTGTTCAAATTTTTAATGTTCACTTGAAGAATGTTAAAACAGATCCTGCTGTGGATGTGGACTTTTTGGCTCGTCAAACTCCTGGATTTTCAGGAGCGGATATCGCGAACATTTGTAACGAAGCAGCGCTTATTGCCGCTCGTCACGGTGCAGCAACTGTAGAGCAAAAAGATTTCTTAGCAGCTGTAGACCGCATTATTGGCGGTCTTGAGAAGAAGAATAAGATTATCACCCCAAATGAGAAACGTGCTATTGCTTTCCACGAAGCTGGTCATGCGGTAACATCTTGGTTATTGGAATACGCTTCACCTTTGGTGAAGGTGACTATTGTTCCGAGAGGAAGATCTTTGGGAGCTGCATGGTATTTACCGGAAGAAAGACAAATCACCACGACTGATCAGATTCTAGATGAGATGTGCGCAACGTTAGGCGGTCGTGCTGCTGAGCAAGTGATCTTTGGGAAAATTTCAACAGGAGCTCTTTCCGATTTGGAAAAAGTAACGAAGCAGGCTTATGCCATGGTTGGAATTTATGGGTTGAACGATCGAATAGGAAATTTGAGTTATTACGATTCATCTGGCGAAAATCAGTTTCAGAAACCATACAGTGATGAGACAGCTCGCACCATGGATGAAGAAGTGAGTAAATTGGTTGAAGCGGCTTATCAGCGTGCTATTCATTTGCTTTCTGAGAATCGTGAGAAATTAGAAGAGTTAGCTCAATTACTTCTGGAAAAAGAAGTAATCTTCAAAGAAGATTTAGAGAGAATTCTCGGTATTAGACCTTATATAGATCGTCAAACCCAAATAGACGAGGCCGAAACAAGCGCTCAGATAGAAAAAAATCGAATTGATGCTGCTAATGAAGTTGCAGCTGAAGTTCCTGAGAAGTCTATTACGAGTGAAGAAGAATCGAAGGAGGAGCAGGCGACAGATACAACTGAAACCTCAACAATTGAAGAGAATTAGGTGTGAGTAACATGTTATTAAGGACCTTAGTTGGTCTTGTATTTACGTTAGTTGTGGTGGGCTCTGCTTTTGCAGGGCTTTTGCCTTTTTCGATATTGTTTGGTTTTTTTGCTGCAAAGGGTTTCCAGGAGTTCGTTCGTTTGGTAAATCCACAAATGAGACGCTTTCAAAGAAGAACTGGTTTGGGCTTGGCAATTATCTTTTATTTTACGACGGCCTCCACAATGGTTTATGGTACGAACTGGCGATGGATTCTAATTGTACCTGTGCTGTGGATGGTGTTCATGTCGATTGAAATGATTAAAGTAAGCGCTAGTTTTATACTCGACACTTCTACCCTTTTAATGGGATTTATTTACACCGTTTTGCCATTTACTCTATTGGTTTATTTTAGTCAAGTGAATGGCTCTTTTGACGCTCGTCTGCCCTTTGGTTTCTTTTTAATATTATGGGCGAATGACACTGGGGCTTATTTGGTTGGGAAGTTTTTTGGTAAACATAAATTACTGGAAGCCGTCTCTCCGAAAAAGACTTGGGAAGGATTGATTGGTGGAGCAACATGTGCAATTGTATTGGGTTATTTTTTGTTTTCGTTGATGCCTTCAACTTTTTCACGATTTGATTGGGTAATTATAGCCATTATTGTTGCTGTGTTTGCCAATGTTGGAGACCTCATTGAGTCGCAAATTAAACGAATCAAAGGTGTTAAGGATTCTGGAAAATTGTTGCCAGGTCATGGTGGTGTTTTGGACAGATTCGATGGTTTGCTTATCGCGTTACCACTAGTAATTATTTATTTGATAATATTTTAATATGACTATTCACAAGGAAGGATTTAAAATTTTAGGCGGAACGCTGTTAATGTCTACGATACTTGTAGGTTGCGGTTTTTTATTGTTCGAATCACCGTTGGTATGGGTGTTAACGGCTATTGGGTGCGGAATAATATTCTTGCTTTTTTTGCAATTCTTCCGCTTGCCGCATCGTGTGAATCGTGCGAATGAAAACGAATTGGTTGCTCCATGTGATGGAAAGGTTGTGGTGATTGAAGAGGTGGAAGAACCAGAATATTTCCAAGGAAAGCGAATTCAAGTCTCCATTTTTATGTCGCCGTTGAATGTTCATGCGAACTGGACCCCTTGTTCAGGAGAAGTAAAATACTTCAAATATCATCCAGGTTTATTTTTAGTAGCATGGCATCCGAAGAGCAGTACCGAGAATGAGCGCACAACTGTTGTTGTTGAGCATGCTCCTGGAAAGGATGTATTGTTGCGCCAAGTGGCAGGAGCTGTGGCAAGACGCATTGTTTGGTATGTAAATGCCGGCGATAAATTGAATACAAACGATCAGTTTGGTTTCATAAAATTTGGAAGTCGCGTTGATTTGTATTTCCCACTAGGAACTGAGATTGTCGCGAACATAGACGACGTTACAAAAGGAAATGAAACGGTCATTGCTCGTTGGAAATAATCTCACGAAGGAATTTAGTGAAATAAAAAAAGGTCTGAATATTCAGACCTTTTTTGATGATAGATATTTTCTTAGTTGTTTGGAGCACCACCTTGCTCTTTCACTGGGGCACCACCTGGTGTTCCTGGAGCAGGAGCGTTTGGATCAGCCTCAACGTTTCCTTTGATACGAACAACTTTAACAGGCTCATTCACCGCGTTTGAGTTGATGGTCACAGATTTGTTAATTGGACCTGGACGCTTTGTGTCGTATTTCACCGCAATGATTGACGAACCACCTGGTAAGATAGGAGTCGTATCGCAAGTCGGAACTGTACATCCGCAAGAACCTTTGCACTTACTCAAAGTCAATGGCTCAGTTCCTGAGTTCGTTACTTTGAATTCACATGCTCCGTTTCCACCGAAAGCAACTGTACCATAATCATGTACTTCTTTGTCAACAGTGATTGCTGGACCGGTTACCAATTGTGTTTGTGCATTTGCAGAGATTCCAAATCCGATTGCAATAGCTAAAGAGAAAATTACTTTTTTCATATTGAAGTTTTTATTAGTTTGAATTATTCGATGACTTCACCTTTAATGGTTAATACGGTAGGTTTTGCTTCTGGATTGTTCCAATTCACCATAACTGTTTTTGTGAAAGGACCCATTCTGTTTGTATCGTAGTGAACGGTGATGGCAACAGTTTTACCTGGTTCAATTGTGGTGTTTGGATCGCACTTTGGTGTTGTGCATCCACATGATCCTTGGCAAGAACTGATAATTAAGTTTTGATCTCCAGTATTTGATAATTCGAATGTGCAATTTCCGTCAGCACCTTTTTTTACTTGACCGTAATTGTGTTCTAATTCGTTTGGAGTTAACATCGGTGCTCCGAAAGTTGTGATTTTTGAAGGCTGCGCTTCAGCACATCCAGCAAGACCTAAGAAGAAGGCCACTGCAGCAAAAAGGGTAAAATTGATTTTCATATTATTGATTGTTAGTTTTCAAATATCGGTCAGAATTTTTAAAGTCACTAATGGTTAACCAAAAGCGTGCCACTTCGAAGTATATTATTGGATGATTCTGAAATAGTATAAATTCCGTTGGAGAAATTAGTCGTATCGATGATTCTGACTTTACCTTTTCCTAATTCACGGAAGATGAGCCTTCCTTGGGTATCTTTTATTTCAATAGTGCTTGCTGGCAATAACCCTGAAACATTAAGCACATCTCTCGTTGGATTTGGGAAAAGTTTGAAAGAAGTATTTATCTCTTCAGTAATAGCCAGAACGAATGAATTAGCCGTGCAGCCAAATTCGTTTATGTAATCACAAGAAAAGAATTGTCCAAGTGAATCTGGAATACTTAATAAGGAATCAACTAGCAGTGTTCCGTCAATGATCCAATTTACATTGTCTTGATTAGCACAGTTGGTACAAGTTACAAATCCATTTTCAATAACCAATGCAGGTGCTGTTCCGCCGTTAACGATGAGTGCAGAGGCAGGACTGTTAACACTTGTATTGCCCAGTGTGCAGGTTAAGTAGGGAGAATAGGTATTCGGAGTTGTGTAATTGAAATTATAGGATTCGAGATAGGAGAGTGGAATATTTCCGTTCCCGTTGCCAAGGAAGAGTTCGCATGAAAGCCCTGTAATGTCATCTGTTGCGTTTACGAAAGAGGCTTGCAAAGGGGCACATCCTTCGCTTGGCGTAAAGTTTAGTACAGGTTGTATGACTAAAATGGGTTGAGATATTTGAGACAAACATCCTTGGGTTGAAGTTGATTGCGCGGTATAATAACCATTTTCATAAACTCCATTTTGCAACGTGCTTACCACATTACTGCCTGCGGCGAATGCAGCATTATCTAGGAAATATTGAGTGGAAAGTCCTGCACAGTTCGAGCACAATACTGCACCGTAGGCCGAGGTCAGAAGTGGAGCCGGTGCGTTTGGAAATACGATGACATTGGGGCCACTGGCACTAAAAGTTGCGCCATCGAGTGTGCATGCAATAGAAGTCGTATAAGCTCCGTCAATGGAGTAGTTCAACGTATTGGAATTATTCAGCCCGTATTCTATTCCGTTGGTCTGAAGCACGCAAGTCATACCATTAAACGTAGGCGTTGTGTTGGTAGCTTGAACGCTTAATGGTCCGCACCCTTGGTTATTGCTTAGCGTAAACGAAGGGAAGATTTGAAGAAGACTATCTGTTGTTACCGTGCAACCGAATTCGTTCGTTATGGTTCCGAAGAAATAACCACTTAGACTACTTGTTCCAATATTCAAAGGATTGGTGGTTAAATTCAAGCTTGTGCCATTGAGAGTCCAGTCAATTGAATTGTTTGCTGGTAAATTGTTTGCCGATATAAATCCCGAATTGTAGCTCAAGGAGCTAGTAATAGGATCGGGGAAAACCGTAATAACAGAATTGCTGAATGTTCCCGAAACACTTCCAACCGAACATGTCATTTCCGGAGCGTAAGAACCCGTATCGTTGTAATTCAATTGAACCGTTGAATTGAATGGAATACTAGCCCCACCAATTGCGTCTGCAATGTTGCAGATCATTCCGTTAACGGGATCAGTGGTGTTGGAAAGCACAGCTATCAATGGTCCGCAACCTTCTCCAACGATAACACTGTAATTCGGTTGAATGACAAGCAAAGGTTCACTTGTTGATGCGCAGCCGTTAACATCTGTATAGGTTGCAGTGTAGTAGCCATTATCAAAAATTCCATTGATGAATGTTGAAATGGAGTTCGATGATACATTCAAATTATTTCCGTCGAGGCTCCAAGAAATGGTTTGACCTATGGTGTTGTTTGTCGCATTCACTTGTCCATACGCAGAGGTGAGCGCAGGTGCAATTGGATGTGCGAAAGCGGTGATGCTTGGTGCACTATAATAGCCTGAAATATTTCCAACTGAGCAAGTCATTTCTGGAGCGAAATTGCCAGCATCGTTGTAAGTCAATTGAGCGGTCGAATTGAATGGAACGCTTGCTCCGCCTACTCCGTTTGCAATGCTGCAAGTCATTCCGCTTACCGGGTCAGTGGTGTTGGAAAGAACTGCGATGAGAGGGCTACAACCTTCACCCACAACTGCCTCATAGCGCGGTTGAATAACGAGCAATGGTGAACTTGATGTGGAGCATCCGTTGGCGTCGGTATAGGTTGCGGTGTAGTAGCCGTTTTCAAATATTCCATTCATGAATGTTGAAATGGAATTAGAAGTTAAATTCAAATTATTCCCATCGAGGCTCCACGTAACGTTATAACCAAGACTGTTGTTTGTTGCATTCACTTGTCCGTAGGTGGAAGATAGGGCTGGAGCAATTGGATGGCTGAACACCGTAATTGGATCAAGAATAAAGGTGCTGGAATAAATTCCGGAATGACAGTATAACGTGGGTTGGTAAATTCCTGGGTCGGTGAATGTAAAATCTATTGCAGCGCCTATTGGAGAATAGTCTAGGCCAGGCAAAAGAATTTCACATTGAATATCAGCCGAAATGGAAGTGTTATTCGTAATTGTTGTGCTAAGCGGAGAGCAACCAGAAGAAACTGAAGCTGTGGCATTAATTTCCAGAACGAAATAATATCCTGTGTCGGAAGTGCAACCGAATTCGTTGGTGTAAACAGCTGAATAATTTCCGTTTTGAAAATTGTTATTGAAGTAGGTGCTTATGCTTTGCGCAGATGAACTCACATTTAAGGGTGTGTCATTCAAGAACCATTGAATCGTATTTCCATTGCTATTTGTTGTTTGAATTGCATTTGCGCTATAATTCAAAACAGGAGTAGCTGGAATTGCATGTGACACGACAGGAAGATTATTCAAAGAATAGTAATTGTTCCCAAAAGCGCTGCAAACTTCAACCACAGTAAAGTTCTCAGGCGCCGACATTGAGTATGAATAAGGAGAGACAAAATAATTTCCTGTGATATTTGAATTTTCGAAATGACAATTTAAAAGTTGATTGGAAACAGTTGTGTTCTCAAAAAGCACTTCGTTGGGTCCGCAGGTTGAGTTTTGTGACGTTTGATAAGTTGGAATAACGAAATAAATGGAATCTGAGTATACCATACAGCCAACCTCATTCATGATTACAGCTTGGTAAAAACCGTCGCTTGTGTAGTTGGTTGATGCGTTAATTGTATTTCCTGTAAAGTTTGTGAGTGACTGATTAAACAACCATTGAACTGAATTCGATGAGTCTGTGTTTATCGAAAGTAAGGGGTAATTCAAATCAAAACTATTCAGTACAGGGATTGGCGCAACAATAATTGTATCTGTGGTTGCTGTAGATATTTGAGATCCTTGAATTACAGTAAGCTGGATTGCGTAATTCCCCGCTGCAATGTATACGTGGGCATAAGTTGGTGCGCAATAATTCACAACAGTTCCATCTCCAAAATTAACTATGCAAGAATCTAGAGCAGAGTATTGCGTTTGATTAATGGCAATTGCAGTATCTAGTGCACAGAGGTGGTGATTAGAAATAGCTATTGAGGCAGTGTTGTATTCACAGCTGAAATCATCTGTATTCGCAGTCGGATTGAAGTTGTTTGCGAATGGGTCAATGCAACCGTAGTAAATGCAGCTTTGGTTATTGGTGTTTGCTTGAGGATTGTAGTTATTTGCATTGGGGTCTAGACAACCATATATGATACAACTCCCGTTTTCAAGATTCGCAAGTGGGTTGAAGTTGGATGCGATTGGATTTGTGCAACCTGGAATGATGCAAATAGGATCTATTCCATTACAATCTTCATCGATTCCGTTTCCACAAATTTCTATTGCACCTATGTTTACCGTGGGATTGGAATCGTTGCAGTCTCCGAGAACACCTCCAATAGTGGTGTAATTGATTCCTTGAGAGGAGCAAGAGCTAAGAGAAGAAAGGTAATATCCATCGTTATCTGCATCGAGGTAATAAGTGAGAAAAACAATCCCCTCATTGATAAGACCGTTGCAGTTGTCGTCAACTGCATTGCAGATTTCGATTGCGTTGGGACGAATGTCAGGATTGTTGTTGTTGCAATCGGTATTGTTTATCACATATCCTGAACCTGGATTTGAGCATGAATTTGTTGCGGTACCTGAACCGAAACCATCTGAATCGGTATCTATATAATAATTCACGAATGTCAGTCCGTCGTCAATTAAATTGTTACAGTTATCGTCAATAGCATTGCAAATTTCTGTTGCCCCTGGTCTTATTGCCGCGTTTGTATTGTTGCAATCTAAATTATTGGCCACATATCCTGGCCCTGGATTTGAGCAGGCGTTAATGGCAGTTCCAGCGCCATAGCCATCTGAATCCGTGTCAATGTAATAATTCACGAAGGTTATTCCGTCATCAATGAGGTTGTTGCAATTGTCGTCAATTCCATTGCAAATTTCAACGGCATTTGGACGAATAGATGCATTTGAATTGTTGCAATCGGTGTTGTTAGTAACGTAGCCAGTCCCTAACGAAATGCATGAGTTCGTTTCGGAACCCGCTCCGTAGCCGTCATTATCGCTGTCTGCGTAATAATTTATAAATGACAAACCATCGTCTATTAGAGCATTGCAGTTGTCGTCTATTCCATTACAAATTTCTGCAGTGAATGGCTTAATTGCTGCGTTATTGTTGTTGCAATCGAAGTTATTCGTTACATAACTATTTCCTAAAGGAATACAAGAAGATTGGGCTGTGCCTGCGCCGTAGCCATCGAAATCTGAATCGATGTAATAATTCAAAAACACAAGTCCTTCATTAATTTGTCCGTTACAGTTATCGTCGATCGCGTTACAAATTTCAACTGCAGTAGGTTTGATAAGTGCACTAGCATCATTGCAATCGGTATTGTTTAGAACATACCCTAACACTGTTACACATGAACTTTGACTTAGGTTCGGATTACCAAATCCATCTCCGTCGGCATCTGCGTAAAAGGTCGTGAAGGAGATGCCTTCATTAATTTGACCGTTGCAATTGTCGTCAATGGTGTTGCAAATTTCTGTCGCTGTGGGGCGAACGTTCGCATTGTTGTCGTTGCAGTCCGTTGAGTTCGTTACATATTCCGCAAGAACGACACAAGATGATTGCGACACCATAGGATTTCCGAATCCATCCAAATCGGCATCTGCATAATACGTAATGGGCAGAATACAACTTCCATCATTCACGGTTGCAATAGCAGAATAATTGCAAGCGGTAGGAATTGTACATCCATTTACAACGCAGGAGCCGTCGTACCAATTTGCATTGGGGTTATAATTAGAGGACGCGACATATATGCAGCCGGGAATATCACATGATCCGTCGTCAATAACTGCCGTTGATAGATAGTTGTTAGCTAAAGGATTCGTGCATCCGGGTATTTGCGTAGACGTGAATAAGTTCATTCTCACCACAGGCATTTTAGCCATGAAGAAAAGCCCATTGTTTTCGGGGTAGCGAACAAAACTGGTTTGATCAATTGCTGCACCACTGCGGCAAACTTTGAGAGCCTGAGACCCAACAGTGTTTCCTACCATGACAATATAAACGCTATCGGCGTATAATGTGAGTGGTGCAGGTAATTGAAGGGTAATGAGCCTTTGCTGACCAATTGCATTAATGTCCCAGGCGTTAACTGGATATACAACTGAAGTTGCCTGAAGATTTGTAAAATCGTTTTTGTAAATAGTAGCTTGAATGGTGGTTCCAATAGCGGTTCCCGGTCCAACTGCAACAGCAATGGAGGTGCACTTCAATGTGTTGGATCTGCCTTCGAAAATATTTCCAACTTGATGTGTTTGTCCGGCGTAAAGTGCACTTGGAGTAAAAGCATCTTCCATTGGTCCTTCATCTCGGGCGTATTGGTAATCGGTAATGTAATAATCAAGGGTGTCCTTATTATTATTCGGCGACTCATCTGTCTGTGTCTGATTCACTTGATAGGCAATTCTGAAATAGCCGGTGGTGGTTGTTGGAGTAAAGGCTGTTGTTAAGGTGTATGTGGCTGTAGCGCCTGCTGTAACAGTAGAATTGGCTGAAGTTTGATTGTAGAGAGCGGTGTTAACAGAATTTAAAACCTTAACATTTAAGTTGGTGTTTGTTTGAGAAGCACTTCCAATATTCGTTGCTTTTCCACTAAACTTGAATGGAACAATCATCGTCTTCGGATAGCGATCATATGGCAGATCGTGAAAATCATTCGGTGGGACAGGTGATGTATTTCCGAAGGTGATATAGCGCGTATTATTTACGGAAAGGTTGTTAATACTTGGTTTGAAAACAGTAATATCGTCAATAGCCCAGTGGTAGTAGCTTCCGGAATATAAAAAACGAAGTTTAACGTTAGCTTGTCCAATGGCACCTGCCGGAAAAGTTGCCGATTTCCATTCAGCTGTGGCCCCTGGAAAATCGGATTGGGTTAACATGTCAACCCAAGAAGTGCCTCCGTTAATCGAATACTGAACTTTTACAGTAGAGCTGTAATTTCTGAATTGTTGTTGAAAGGTTACTACAGCGCCGGTTACACCTGTAAGTGAAAACGAGTTTGAAATGAGCCATGCGGTATGCGGTCCAGGGTCTGGACCAGTGCCGAATCCTCCGCATTGATTGTCGTTGTCGTCCCAATAGTTGGAATCGAAAATCATGAAACCGTTACTTTGGGTGAGCGAGTTGAAAGCTGAGCTTCCGCCTGCGCATGATCCACGTGAAGTTGTAGCGTTACTGGGAACTGTGCTTGGGCCTCGGTACTCCCATGTGCCAATGTTTGAAGTGCTACCATTTGTCCAGGTGGTAGGAAGACCATTCGCAAAATCCCAAGAGTACAAGGGTACACCCAATACTTGCGCAAACGATTGAATTTGCGAAACGCAAAGGAGCAGCAATGTAATTAAGGCGCGGTTTAGCATTTGCTCAAAAATAGGGCATCCCTATTGAACAAACAAGTTTAATAATTTCAAATTATTGAAGAATGAATTGTTAAATATTTTCAACGAATTCGATCGGGATTGTTCTTTAAAAAAGAGTCCCAACTTTTATAATTTCCTTTGGATGCAAGAGGACCGCTCGTCTGAAAATAGTGACAGACAGCCGCTGCTACTCCGTCGGTAGCATCCATTTTCTTGGGCATGTCGGCCTGATTGATTTTTAGAATTTGTTGAAGCATAGCGGCAACTTGTTCCTTGGATGCATTTCCGTTTCCAGTTACACTTTGTTTTATTTTTCGCGGAGCGTATTCTACCACTGAAAGCTTGTGACTAAGCGCAGCGGCTATGGCCACGCCCTGTGCTCTTCCCAACTTCAACATAGATTGAACGTTTTTGCCGAAGAAAGGAGCTTCAATGGCCAACTCATCTGGATGGTATTCTTCAATAATTTCAACGCATCGAGTAAATATCTTTTCGAGTTTCAACGCGTGGTCTGAAATCTTGTCCATGCGAACAACGTCCATGGCCAACAAAGTCATTTTTTTATCTTCCACACGAATAACACCGTACCCTAAAATACTAGTGCCTGGATCAATTCCCAAAATGATTCGTTCTTTTGTGCTCAAATGAATTTACTTTGAAGTTCAAAGGTAATCTGTTTCGTGAAAGACACTCCTTCCAAAATAACCATCGTAGTTCCGTTTCGGAATATTCAACATGAAGGTCATTCTGTTGATGTTGCTTTTACAACTTTTTTAAATTCGTTGAAGTCTGTTTCCGATTGGGTTGAAGAAGTGATTTTAGTAAACGACCATTCGACAGACGCTTCATTGGTTAGCGTGGCTTCATTCCATATGAATAATTGGAAATTATTATCTCTTCAAAATGGAAGTTACGGGAAAAAGGCAGCACTGGAGTTAGGTATTCAAGAAGCAAAAACGGAATATATCTGGACGCTGGATTCCGATGTTCAACTTTTGAATTTCGATTCAATTCGTTTTCAAGAATTTCAAAATAATTTGAAGGAAGATTTAATAATTCTCCCTGTTGTCATGAAAACAGGAAAGCGGCTGCTGGAGATAGCGCAAACAAGCGAATGGCGGTACATGCAATGGCTAACAAAACTCAGCGCACAATTGAAAATGCCCATGATGTGCAACGGTGCAAATCTAATTTTCAAGAGATTGGTTTTCCTTCAACATATACACGCTCATTGTTCCGTTTCGAGCGGAGATGATTTGTTTTTAATGTCACATGTTTTAAAATCGAAAGGCCAGATTGGCTCTTGTTGGAAGGGGTTTACAGATGTTGAAATAACTCCTGTCAATACAATTCACGAAGCGATTAACCAACGACTGAGATGGGCAGGAAAAACAACCAAGCTTCCTTTTACGAGGTCATCAATATTGCATTTTATTTTTGCTTTTTTCAGCGCGCTACATATTATGGCAGTGGTAGGAATATTCATTCCTTCAATTCAAAAAATAAGCGTTTTTTTTCTAGTCATGAAAATTAGTTTGGAAGTGATTGGCGTCCTGAGAGTATTTCCAAACAGAATGAAGGCGAAGGAAATAATAGTCCTTGTGCCGCAAATGCTACTTTACCCTTTTTTCAGTCTTTTCATCTTTATAACTAGTTTATTTTTCGTTCCGAAATGGAAAGGTAGAAGAGTAAGTTTGAAATAACCATGGAGCCCCTTTCGCCCCTTCAACGATTTTTAAAAAACAAACTGGCTTTGTCTGGTTTGATTTTTATTTTATTGATGATTTTGATTTCTCTTTTCGGATCTTTTTTTAGATTGGATAAGACAGAGAATGCGAATGATCAGAAATTAAGTCTTGCTCTTTGCAAACCCGGATTCTCTGTGAAATACATTTCTTTGACAGAGGATGAAAAGGAATGGTTTCCCATTGCGAAAAGTGAGGCTTTTAACGATTCTTTGCGCGTGGAAATGTTCGAGAAAAATGGCGGAGGAGAAATGAAGAATTTCGCTGTGAAAGATTTGAAAAAAGATTCTAAAGGTGAAGCTGTTTTGGAAAAGAAATTCTGGTTAGGGACAGATAAATATGGTCGGGATGTGTTGTCGCGATTAATGGCAGGGGCTTCTGTTTCTTTATTGGTTGGAACTATTGCAGTGCTTATTTCGCTGCTGCTCGGAGTAACACTTGGCTTGTGTGCTGGATATTTCAAAGGGTGGGTAGATGCCGTTATATCATACTTCATTCAAGTGGTTTGGGCTATTCCGACCTTGCTTTTGGTGATGGCCATTTGTTTCGCTTTCGGAACAGGATTTTGGAAAGTTTTTGTTGCAGTTGGGTTAACCATGTGGGTGGAAGTGGCGCGAATCACACGTGGACAAGTCTTGGGTGTTCGAGAAAAGGAATACATTGAAGCTGCGAAGGCCATAGGCAATTCTTCTTCGAGAATTATTTTCAAACACGTTTTGCCCAATGTTCTCTCACCTATAATTGTCATGTCTGCGGCGAATTTCGCGTCAGCTATTCTTATGGAAGCGGGATTGAGTTTTTTAGGACTCGGCGCGCAAATTCCAACGCCAAGTTGGGGGAACATGATTCGAGAAAGTTATTCGTACTTAACAACTGATATGGCATATTTAGCTTTCTTACCGGGAGTTTGTATCATGCTTTTAGTACTTTCGTTTATGATGGTTGGAAATGGATTGCGCGATGCATTAGATGTTCGCGAGAATTGAAAATAATAGTTGAGATGAAATTGAAGTTAATTATTACTGTTTTGTTTTTTGTTCAGGTGGTGTTGTGCTTCGCACAGCCCTCGCCATACCCGACCGGTTTTGGTTTTACACGCTCGGTGAGGGAAGCTGCATTGAAAACAGACTCACCCGTTTTCCTCTCCATGCAACCCTATATGCGCAGCGATTTACCCCTTGCGAAAATGGAAGGTGAGTTGAAAGATAGCGTGAAGATTTATCACGATGCTGCAGCAATTGCATTACGCAAGCACATCTTTGAATACAGAGAAGGTGACGTGCACATTCGAATGAATTTTCTATATAACATCGGAGCAGGTAGGGATTTTACAGACACACTGAACTACCCTAGATCACATAGAATTATAACCAACACCAGAGGTCTATGGGTTCAGGCTGATTTTGGAGATAAGGTTTCTGTTGAGACGGGATTTTATGAAAGTCAAGAATACATGGCCAAGTACATGAAAAACTATGTAGATAGTTTAGGTGTAATTCCCGGATTTGGACGTGATAAGGACTATACTGCAATTCGCGACGTGGTCGATTATTCCTCCTCTTTTTCGCGCATTACGGTTCAACCCTTGAAAGCATTGAGGCTTCACATGGGATACGGAAAACATAAAATTGGAAACGGATACCGGTCGTTGCTCTGGTCAGATGGGATGTACAATTATCCGTATGTTCAATTTGATATTACAAAAGGAAAGGTAAAGTATTCACATGTTTGGAATGTGATGCAAAGTTTAGAGCGTCTGCCTATAGGCGACACTCCGGAGTCGACTTTTCGAAGGAAAGCTGGGAGTTTTTCTTACCTCAGTTGGAAGCCAACGACGAAATTGGAACTCTCACTTTTCGAATCTGTTATTTGGAACCGCTACGATTCGAATGCAATGCCGCAGTCGCTTCCTGTGAATTTTTACTCTCCACTAATTGGAACAGGATTCACGCAGGTTAATTCAACCCGAAATAATTTCAATTTTGGAGTAGATGCGAACGTTCGGCTAACGAATAACATAGAAGTTTATGGACAAGCCTATGCCGATGTGCTTGGAGATTATAAAAAGAATGGTGCGCTTCAATTGGGAGTTCAGTCCTATAATTTAGGTGTGAAGAATTTTGATTTAGGATTTGAATATAACCGCGTTCAAAGTGATGTCTATTCGTTTTCGGCCCAATATGCAGACGCAACACACATGAATCAAACGATAGGTCATCCGTTAAACAACATGTATGAATATGTCTTGCGTTCACGTTATCGCTATGGAAGATACTTTGCTCGCGTGAAATGGAATTACATTGTTCAAAATAGATTGGAAGAGCGAAATGATTCACCCATGTTGATCAATAGAAATTTAAAACAGTGGGATGTCGAAGTGGGGTATTGGATTAACCCCAAGACGAACTCTGAATTTATTATTTCCTATACAGACCGAATTGACGATAAGTCAAATGATTTAATAAAGCAGCACGCCACAATTTTAATGTTGGGAATTCGCACGGGGTTGCATGCTGTTTATCGCGATTTTTGAATACATTTGATTCACCCTAACCTGAACCGAAATTGAAAGATATTGTCTTCGCTTTTCTAAGTGCGTTTGCCATTGTATTGGTGGCAACTCCTCCGCTTATTAAAGTGGCGAAGATGAAGCATTTGGTAGATGAACCCGGTAACGATCGTAAGCTCCATAGCAAAAGTATTCCTACACTAGGTGGTATATTAATTTTCGCCGCGACCATTATTTCTTATTGCTTGTGGTTTCCTTCTCGCGACGCCTGGGAATTGGGAGCCAACTACAATCCTTTGCAAGCGTTAAACGAATTTAAATATGTGTTGGCATCCATGTTTGCTTTGTTTTTTATTGGATTGAAGGATGATATTGTTGGAGTTGATCCGTTTAAAAAGTTAATCATTCACATTCTTGTTGGAATAACACTTGTAGTCTTAGCAGACATTCGATTAACAGAATTTTGGGGACTCTTTGAAGTAGATAAATTGCCTTATTGGCTGAGTGTATTGATTTCCATTTTCATATACATTGTTATTGTGAATGCTATAAATCTAATTGATGGGGTAGATGGTTTGGCCGGAGGTATAGGCCTGATTGGAAGTGTAACGTTTACCCTTTGGTTTTACAGAACGGGGGATATGCCATTGGCTTTATTGGCTGTAGGATTAGCGGGGTCGCTTTTCGGATTTTTGATTTTTAATTTCCAACCAGCGCGCATTTTCATGGGCGATTCGGGTTCTTTGATTATTGGAATTTGCATGTACGTTTTGGCCATGAAACTCATTGAATTTCCACCTTCGAAATTGTCGGTAGCTATGCAAATTGTTTCGAAACCCATTTTTGCAATGGCCATTTTGTCTTACCCGCTGATAGATACTTTGCGTGTATTTTCAATTCGAATTTTAAATGGAAAATCTCCGTTCTTGGCAGATAAAAACCATATTCATCACCGGTTGTTAGCATTGGGACTTAAGCACTATCAAGTGTCTTTTGTTTTATACGGCTATACCCTTTTTGTTATCGGAACAACATTTCTAATGCCGGCTCAAACACCCAATATATCTTTTTTAGTAGTTGGAAGTATTGCTGTTTTTTTAGCCTATGTGCCTTTTATGATTCCTATTCGGAATCAATTGAAGTAAGGGGTAGCATATTGCTTCACCGCCTTGTCATCTATAATTTCTCCTGACAGAATTATAAGACGCTCAATAACGTTTCTGAATTCACGAATGTTACCTGTCCAGTCGTGCTGTTGCAGTAGCTTCAATGCTGCGGGGTGAATGTTTTTCTTGGGTTGTCCACATTCATCGGCAATTTGTTGAAGGAAATGCTCTGCCAATAAAGGAAGGTCGTCTTTGCGTTCGTTTAATGAAGGAACTTTAATTACGATAACCGAAAGTCTGTGATAAAGGTCTTCACGAAAATTACCTGAGGCAATTTCTTTTTTCAGGTCTTTGTTTGTGGCTGCTAAAATGCGCACGTTAACCTTCATGTCTCTTTCTCCACCCACGCGAGTTATTTTATTTTCTTGAAGGGCACGAAGCACTTTGGCTTGCGCAGAAAGCGACATGTCTCCAATTTCATCTAGGAAAAGGGTGCCGTTATCGGCTAACTCAAATTTTCCGGGCTTCGTTTTTACTGCAGAAGTAAACGCTCCTTTTTCATGTCCGAATAATTCACTTTCAATCAACTCAGAGGGAATAGCCGCGCAATTCACTTCAATGAATGGTTGTGCAGCTCGATTACTTTTTTCATGAAGCTGACGCGCAACCAATTCCTTACCCGAACCATTTCCACCAGTAATTAAAACACGCGCATCTGTTGGAGCAACAGTGTCTATCATTTTGATAATTTCAAGAATAGATTTGCTCTGACCAATGATATTCGAACCGAGAACTTTGTTGAGTTTCTTCTTGAGTGTCTTGGTTTCTTTCACCAGCGCATCGTGCTTATTCGCATTGCGAGTTGAAACGAGAACGCGATTTAGATCTAGTGGTTTTTGAATAAAATCATACGCCCCACGCTTAAGGGCTTCAACAGCAGTATCAATGGTACCGTGCCCGGTAATCATTACGACAGGAACGTTTATTTCTTCTTTCTTCAATTCAGAAAGAAAATCTAGCCCGTCCAATTTTGGCATTTTAATATCACAAAAGATTAAATCGAAAGACTCTTTAAGTACCATTTTCAGCGCGGTCTCGCCATCTGGCGCTTCAGAGATGCTGAACCCTTCGTATTCGAGAACTTCTTTTAGAGCGCTGCGAATAGCAGCTTCATCGTCGACAATTAAAATCTTTGACATGTTTAAGGCTTTTAGCAAAAGTAGCGCAAAGCGTTGATAAGTTTCTTTCGGAAAGTGGAAGTTTTACGGGGGTGTTCAATTCGGTAAAAGTATCTTTGCATAGTGAGTCAAAGAGATTTTTTAAGTGAGTTGAACGACGCTCAGCGTGCAGCAGCTCGACATATTTCAGGTCCATTAATGGTTATTGCAGGAGCGGGTTCGGGAAAGACGCGTGTCCTAACGTACCGTATTGCGCACATGATACAAAACGGTATTGATCCGTTCAGTATTCTTTCCCTAACCTTTACCAATAAGGCGGCTAAGGAAATGAAGGAGCGTATTGCTAACCTTATGGGCGAAGACAACGCGCGCAACATTTGGATGGGAACTTTCCACAGCGTCTTCGCGCGTATTCTTCGATCGGAAGCCGATCGAATTGGCTATCCGCGAAACTTCAGCATTTACGATTCTGCAGATAGCAAGAGTTTAATTAAAGATATTTTGAAGGAAATGTCGCTCGACGACAAGATATACAAGCCAGGAATGGTGCAGAATCGAATTTCTTCCTGCAAGAATAATTTAATTGCAGCGATAGATTACTCTGAACAAGTGGAATTGGTCTCAGAAGACCACGCTGCGAAACGCCCCAAGATGGCAGAGGTTTATCAAAAGTATGACCAGCGCTTGTTTCAATCAGGGGCCATGGATTTCGATGATTTGCTGTTCAAGACGAATATCTTATTCAGAGACCATGCAGATGTGCTTCACCGCTACCAGCATAAGTTTCAATTCATCATGGTCGATGAGTATCAAGACACAAATTTTTCTCAGTATTTAATCGTGAAGCAATTGGCCGCGGTAACCGAGAATTTATGTGTGGTGGGAGATGATGCTCAAAGTATTTATGCTTTCCGCGGAGCGAATATTCAGAACATTCTGAATTTTAGAAAAGACTATCCGGATTATTCGCTGTATAAATTGGAGCAGAATTACCGCTCAACGAAAGTGATTGTTGAGGCTGCGAATTCAATCATAGGAAACAATAAGAATCAGATTAAAAAGAACGTTTGGACAGCCAATGATGAAGGAAGTAAAATTCGCCTTCATCAAGCTCCAACCGACAATGAAGAAGGGATGTTCGTGGCGAACACCATTTTCAAATTGCAAAAGGAAGACGGAGGAACTTACCACGACTTCGCCATTCTTTACCGCACGAACGCTCAGTCGCGTGCTATGGAGGAAGCCCTTCGAAAATTAAATATTCCATACAAGATTTACGGTGGATTAAGTTTCTACCAGCGAAAAGAGATTAAAGACTTGTTGGCGTATTTCAGATTAACCGCTAATCACAAAGATGAGGAAGCGTTGAAGCGCGTCATCAATTATCCTGCTCGCGGAATTGGGAAAACCACCCTTGAGAAATTGATCGTTGGAGCATCGGAGCGAGAGATTAGCATTTGGGAAATGATTGCGCGTTGCTTTGAAGTTGGAATATCTGGAGCCACTGCGAACAAGCTGAACGAATTCGTGACCATGATTCAAAGCTTTGCCACAGAGCTTACTACCAAGCCGGCTTACGACTTGGGTATGCACATTGCTGCGGCTTCGGGTTTATTGGTGGAAGTGAACGCCGATCGAACGCCTGAAGGTGTCGCTCGTGTAGAAAATCTTCAAGAATTATTAGCCGGATTGAAAGAGTTCTCCGATCGTGAATTAGAAGATGGTTCTATTCCTTCGTTGTCAGATTTCTTGATAGATGTAGCGTTGCTTACAGACACGGTTAGTACAGATGTAGACGAGTCGAAATGTGTTTCGCTCATGACCATTCACTCAGCGAAAGGATTGGAATTTCCGAATGTGTTTATTGTTGGAATGGAAGAGAATCTATTCCCTTCCCAAATGTCTTTGAATGCCCGTGAAGATTTAGAAGAAGAGCGAAGACTCTTTTATGTAGCCCTTACCCGTGCTGAAAAAAGAGCCATTCTATCTTACGCGAATTCGCGATTCAAATGGGGACAGTTCACCTATTGTGAACCTTCGCGATTTATTGAAGAAATTGATGAGAAATTTTTGGAAACGACTTCAGGAAAGAAAACGCTGTCATCTCCGAAGTCGTTCGATTTTGGAGAGGAGCGAGGGAAATTCAGCGGCGGAATAAACAGACTGCCTTTACAAGACAAGCCGAAGTCGTCGCTTCCACCGTCATCCCCGCCGCCACCTCTGCCGCCTCAAATCGATACAAGTAAGTTGAAGAAAGTAGATATGAATGCGCCTGTTCCTTTGCCAGCTGGAGACTGGGCTTTGCCATATGAAATTCAGGTAGGGGTGGAAGTTCAACATGAAAAATTCGGGAAAGGAAAGGTCATTAAAGTCGAAGGTGAAAACCCCAATGAAAAGGCCACCGTTTTCTTTCCATCGGAAGGACAAAAGCAACTGTTATTGAAATTCGCTAAACTGAAAATTGTAGGCGCTTAATTGTAGTGTATATTTGTTAGACCTCATTTAAATTTATTATGAATCCCCACCGCTTTCAGAAGCCAGATGTTGTTGTGCCGTTAGAGATGAATAGCGCACGTCCAGAAATTACTTTACCCGAATACGGAAGAAATATTCAGAAGATGGTGCAATACGCACTAACGCTTGAAGATCGCGATGAACGCGCTCGTTGCTGCAAGGCAATTATTTCCGTAATGGGACAGTTGTTTCCTTACTTGCGTGATATGGAAGATTTCAATCATAAGCTTTGGGATCACTTGCACATTATGAGCGATTTTCGCTTAGATGTAGACTCGCCCTATCCGAAACCAGAACCATCGCAGTTTGCAGTTAAGCCAGACCGCATTAGCTATCCGCAGGGTGCTGTGAAATTCGGACACTACGGAAGATACGTAGAGAAGATGATCGACAAGTGCGTTGGAATGGAAGACGGCGAAGAGAAGATGAACTTCACACGTTCCATTGCTACTTTAATGAAACAGAATGCTCTGAATTGGAACAGAGCAACGATTACAGATGATGTAATTTTAGAAGACTTGAAATATTTAAGTGAGGCTAAATTGTCTGTTGAAAATATTCAAGAGATTCACGCCGTGAAGACCATTCAAGGTTCTAAATACAACGATTTTGTTGAAGACAGTTACCGCAATAAAAAGCGACCCAACAACAACAACAAAAAGAAAAAGTTCAAGAAGAAGTATTAAGAAGTGTACTATTCATGACGCTTCTCCAAGACATACAGCACGGAATATTTCATATCCTGAACAAGGGTGCCATTGATCATATTTTGTTTTTGTGGGTGTTGGCCATTGGTTTGACCTTCAATGATAGAAGAATGTTGTTATGGTCTATTACAGGTTTTACGCTCGGGCATGCCTTTGCAGCATTGGCTGTGTTGTTTAATTACCCCATGATTCCGTTGAAGTGGGTTGAATTTGCAATTCCTTTGACAATTGTTACTCGCGGAATACAACGCTTAATTTCACCGACTGAAACTGCAACATTGCCTTGGAAAACGATTCTGGTTATAGCGCTTTTTGGTTTTATTCACGGCTCGGCCATTTCAACCGAATTGAAAATGACTTTGATGAAAGATGATAGTCTGATGGGTAAGTTGGTTGGATTTAACATTGGTGTTGAGCTTGGACAACTCTTGTGCATTGCGGTCATACTTGCAATATCAATAGGTTTGAATAGACTTTTGCGAATTCATGCCAATATGGTTACACGAATTTTGTTGGTCCCTGTTATTATTTATTCAATTTTCTTAGCCTTTATTAATTTTCCATTGAACTAAATACGAGTAAATTTGTATACATTCTTGAAATGGCTTTTCATCTTGCCTATTCGATTTTATCAGGGGTTTATCTCTCCATGGTTAGGATCGAATTGCAGATTTCAGCCCACCTGCAGTGCATATGCTACTGAGGCAATTCAAGAATGGGGAGTAGTGAAGGGAATATACATGGGGGGTAAACGAATTTTAAGTTGTCATCCCTGGGGGAAAAGTGGTTATGATCCGGTGCCGAAGAATTCCGGAAATAATGAGAAAAAATAAATAGCGAAATATGAAAAAGTTAGGTGTGGTTTTAGGAATTGCTTTGGCAATAGGTTTAACGGCTTGCTTCGATTCTGAAACGGAAATTTTGAAACAAGCTCGTACTACCCAGTTAGGCGTTTTGTCTAAACAAAATGCTTTGGTAACAGATTTAGACAAGGAGATCTCTGCTGCAGAAAAAGAAATTTCTGCATTGACGCAAAATCCTTTAGATAGCGCGGGAATTCTTCGTGTGAATGAATTGTCGGAGCGTGTATCCATGATAAACACATTGAAAGATGAGGTGGTAAATTACAAATTAAACTTGAAGGAAATTCCTGAAGGTGCTGCCATTAAAGACGATGCGTTTTTCAAAGATTTGAAGGACGAGCAAGTTTTGAAATTATCAAAAGATCAGGATTCTGCTTTCAATGTTTTAAAGTCTCAAGTTGAATCTGAATTGTTGTAATGCGCATTCGTCCAAGAAGAAATAGAGCCAGCGAATCCATTCGCGGAATGGTTCGTGAAACAAGATTGTCTCTTGAGCAATTGGTGTATCCGTTGTTTTTGTTGGAAGACAAACAAGCTGTGCAGCCAATCCTAAGTATGCCAGGTATTTCCAGATTTGGGTTGGAAAAATTAATGGTGGAAGTAGACGAGTGTATGAATGCAGGTGTTACCAATTTCATTTTGTTTCCGGCTGTAGATGAGAAATACAAAGACAAATACGCGACCTATTCTTTAGACGCTTCGAATTTTTATTTGACTGCCATTCGTGAATTGAAGAAGCGATTTCCTGAAGCGATATTTATTTCAGATGTTGCAATGGATCCGTATAGTTCCGATGGACATGACGGATTGGTCATTGATGGTAGAATAGTAAACGACGAGACGCTTCCTATTTTATCGGCCATGGCATTGGCGCAAGCTGAGGCTGGTTTTGATATCATAGGTCCAAGCGATATGATGGACGGCAGAGTAGGTGAGATTCGTGATACATTAGATGATCACGGTTTTGTGAATGTGGGCATCATGTCATACACGGCGAAATACGCCAGTGCATTTTACGGTCCGTTTCGCGAAGCATTAGATAGCGCGCCTAAAAGTGGAGATAAGAAAACGTATCAAATGGACTATGCCAATAGAAAAGAGGCGTTGCGTGAGGCGGATTTAGATGAAGAAGAAGGAGCAGATTATTTAATGGTGAAACCGGCGTTGTGTTATTTAGATGTGATTCGCGATTTGAGTAATTATTCTTCCTTGCCAATAGCTGCTTATAATGTGAGTGGTGAATACGCCATGTTAAAGGCTGCTTCGGAAAGAGGTTGGATAGATTATAATAAGGCCATGCCGGAAATGCTTACGAGCATTGCACGTGCTGGCGCTAACGTTATTCTAACTTATTTCGCCAAAGAATATGCTCAAAAATTTCATTCTAAGTTTTAGTTGTATCGCTAGTCTTTGTGCTGTTGCGCAAAGCGATTACAAGAACATTGAACTCAAATCGGAAAAAGGAATTTTTTCCTCCTATGAACCTTGTGAGCCCAGTATTGCAATAGATCCAACCAATCCGAAAAGAATGGTCGCGGGTTCTATTTTAAATAATGTCTATAAAAGCAATGATGGAGGAATTACGTGGGATCATGATGTCATGAAATCTCGTCACGGGGTCTACGGCGATCCTACCATTGTGGCTTCTCCGCTAGGTGATTTCTATTACTTGCATTTGGGCGACCCCGAGAATAGGGGTTGGAGCAGCGAGCGATTGCTCGAGTCTATTGTTATTCAGGAATTGAAAGAAAAGAAGTTTTCGTGCAAGAAAAATTGCTGGACAGATGGAATAGCCATTGGTAAGAATGCGCCGAAGGATCAGGACAAGCAGTGGGCAACCACCTCGAAAGATGGCAGTGAGATTTATGTGACTTGGACTGAATTTGATCTTTACGAAAGCACAGAACCGAATGATCATTCGAGAATTCTTTTTTCAAAGGGGAAAAAAGGTGAGGCGAGTTTTTCCAAGCCTATTACCATTAGCGATGTTGAGGGTGGATGTATGGATGATGATAATACCGTTGAAGGGGCAGTTCCTGCAGCAGGTTTGAATAATGAAGTCTATGTGGCTTGGGCGCATCAGGAGAATATCTACTTCAACAAATCATTGGATGGTGGAATTACTTGGATGCCGAAATCGAAAGTGGCGATGGAAATTCCAGGCGGATGGAATCAAGAAATTCCAGGTGTTTATCGCGCCAACGGAATGCCAATCTTACTGAGCGATTTAAGCAATGGACCAAACAGAGGCAATCTTTATTTGTGTTGGAGCGATGAGCGCAACGGCGATGTAGATGTATTTGTTTCTTCGTCTTCAGACGGAGGAGAGCACTGGACAGAACCCGTTCGTGTGAACAATGATAAAGGAAGCGCTCATCAGTTTTTTCCTTGGATGGCGGTTGATGCAGTGACGGGAAATTTATATGCTGTGTTTTACGACAGAAGAAACCATTCCGATTACAATACAGATGTCTATTTGGCCTCTTCAAATGATGGAGGTAAAACCTGGACCAACGAGCGCATTAGCGAAAAGCCTTTTATTACCAACGCTAGTGTTTTCTTGGGAGATTACAACAACATCTCTGCGGTGAATGGGGTGGTTCGTCCGATTTGGACGCGTATAGACAACTACAAGACTTCAGTCTGGATAGCGTTGATTCAGAAATAAAATTACAATTTAGAATTCAGCGTTCTTCGGTGTGCGAGGGAAAGGAATTACGTCGCGAATGTTCGTCATTCCTGTTACATACATCACCAATCTTTCGAAGCCCAAACCGAATCCGGCGTGCTTACACGTTCCGAACTTACGTGTTTCCAAATACCACCACATGCTTTCTTCTGGAATGTTGAACTGCTTGCATTTTTCAAGGAGCATATCGTAACGTTCTTCACGCTGACTTCCACCTATAATTTCACCAATGCCCGGAACCAAAATGTCCATAGCAGCAACGGTTTTTTGGTCTTCATTCATACGCATGTAAAATGCTTTAATGCCAGCAGGGTAGTTGGTTAGAATAACTGGTTTTTGGAAATGCTTTTCAACCAAAAATCTTTCGTGTTCACTTTGAAGATCAATTCCCCATTCGATTGGGTACTTGAATTTCTTCTTTTTATAGTGACTTGAATTCAAGAGAATGTCTATGGCTTCGGTGTAGGTGATTCGCTCGAAGGTGTTGTTTGCAACGAACTCTAGACGCTCGATGAGTGGAGTGGTTTGACGCTCCTCTGTAGGTTTCTGTTTGTCTTCGGTTGCTTCTCGTTCTTGAAGGAAAAGCAAATCTTCTTTGCCGTTCTCCAGAACGTAGCGAATGCAATACTTCAAAAAGTCTTCGGCTAAATCTGCGTTTGCAGGAAGATCGTTGAAGGCAACTTCAGGTTCAATCATCCAGAACTCTGCAAGGTGTCTGCTCGTGTTGCTATTCTCTGCACGGAAGGTTGGACCAAACGTGTACACTTTTCCAAGTGCAAGCGCAGCCAATTCGGCTTCAAGTTGTCCGCTTACAGTTAAGTGCGTGTGCTTGCCGAAAAAGTCTTCTCCGAAATCTATTGTTCCGTCTTCCTTGCGTGGAGGGTTTTCTAGGTCGAAGTTGGAAACGGTGAACATTTCTCCAGCACCTTCGGCATCGCTTCCAGTAATGATTGGAGCGTGAATGTTGAAAAATCCGTTTTGATTGAAATAATTATGTATGGCGAAAGACAACTGATGACGAAGTCTGAACACCGCGCTGAATGTAGAAGTACGGAAACGCAAGTGAGCTTTTTCACGAAGGAATTCCAATGAATGTTTTTTCATTTGAATGGGGAATTCATTCGGATTGCTTTCACCCAGAATTTCAACCTTCGAAGCGGTCAATTCTATCGCTTGGCCTTTGCCTAAACTCTCTGTCAGCGTTCCGTGAACACCAATACAAGCGCCTGTGTGAATGCGCTTACTGTCTTCTTCCGAAAGAGAATCTGCATTAACAACTACTTGTAAGTTGGAAATGCAAGAACCGTCGTTTAGCGCAATGAATTGCTCGTTGCGAAAAGTGCGCACCCAACCGTTGAGTTGAATGGTTGTTCCTATTGGAAGAGAAGAAAGTATTTCTTTGATGTTCATGGTGAAAAAATGAGTGGCAAATATACGCCACGAGAGGTTATACTTGAGCTTGGTCGCTTTCAACAATTCCGTCGCGCATGCGAACCACGCGTTTCGCGTGAAGGGCAATGTCTTCTTCGTGCGTTACCAGAACAATGGTATTCCCAGCCTGATGAATGATATCTAACAACTGCATAATCTCTTCACTGGTCTTCGAGTCGAGGTTCCCAGTGGGTTCATCAGCAAGTATAATGGAAGGATGATTCACCAGTGCTCTTGCTACAGCTACACGCTGACGCTGTCCGCCAGAGAGTTCGTTCGGTCTGTGTTTTATTCGATCGCCCAGTCCAACTTGTTCCAAGACCTCTTTGGCTTTCTTCAAACGTGCGGTTTCAGGAATACCCGCGTAGACCAGGGGTAGAGCCACATTTTGCAATGCGGTTAGTCGAGGCAAAAGATTAAAAGTTTGAAAAACGAATCCGATTTCTTTGTTTCGAATGGCTGCTAATTCGCTGTCTGAGAGTTGAGCAACGTTTGGTCCGTTCAGAAAATATTCTCCGGAAGTGGGAGTGTCTAAACAGCCTATAATGTTCATGAGCGTGGACTTGCCGGAGCCTGACGGCCCCATTAGCGCTACATATTCGTTTTTTTGAATAGATAGGTTTATGCCATTCAAAGCGCGCACGGTTTCTTCACCAATGGTATAGAATCGGGTAAGATTTTCAATTCGAATGACTTCGTGCATGCGGCAAAACTAACTAGGATTTGTTATATTTGAAGAATAAACCTACCGAGGCAACTTCACGTACACGTATGTGGTCAATTGGAAAGAAATCTTTTGGAATGAAAAAAATACTATTTGTATTTGGTGTATTAATTAGTCAATTCGTGAGTTCGCAAATTGCCGTGACCTACGTGACGGCAGATCAGGCGGTTCAATCACTGTTGGGTCCTGGGGTAACCTATTCAAATGCTGTGTTCAACGGGTTGCCATTACAATTGGGTCAGATGACAGGCAATACAGATCCTAATTTTCAAATTACTGAAGGTGTTGTAATAGGTTGCTCTGATGCGCAAGAAGTTGTCCCCAATTTTTTCGGGACATTCCTAACACCCAATATCGCCGGTGACCCAGACTTATTAGCAGTAGCGAATTCTGTTCCTCCTTTGATAGGTCAATTTTTCACCGTTGGTTCAGTCAACAATATTGCTTCGCTTGAATTTGATTTCATAGCAGTAGGAGATAGTTTGAACTTTAATTACATTTTCGGTTCAGATGAATATTTGCAATGGGTGAATAGTCAATTCAATGACGTGTTTGCATTCTTCTTAAGCGGTCCTGGAATCACGGGTTCGTATGCAAGCCCAGCAGCTTTTCCGGGTGGGTCGGTGAATATTGCCATTGTTCCTGAGTCGGCACCACCTTTGCCAATAACCATTAGTTCGGTTAACAATGTGATAAATGCGCCTTATTACATTGACAATGGAGCGGGTGGGATTCCTATTAACTTGAATGGTTTTACGGTGAAGATTGCAGCTCAGTATGACTTGGTTTGCGGTGAGACGTATCACATTCGTTTGGCTATTGCGAACGGATCTGACCAAGCCTTGAAGTCGGATGTAATTATTGAAGCTGGGTCATTTACCACAGGAACAGATAACGCAGGAATTTCTTCTAGTGTAGTAAATCCAGCTCCGAACCTTCCTCCGAATTCAGTTTTGGAAGGTTGCGTAAACGGACAAATTACATTCAACTTCCCGGATTGTTTAGCTCAAGGGGATACGGTGAATCTAATTTTTGGAGGAACTGCAACTTATTTAGAGGATTACCACACCAATGGTGTAACGCAGTTTGTTGTTGCAGATACTATGTTTGTTATAGATATCATAACCATTCCTGATAATATTTTTGAGGGTACAGAAACAATTACCATTAGCTGTAGCTATTTGTGTGAAGGCGCCTGTGACTCTGTTTCAGTGAGCGCTTCGTTGGACTTACTTGATTATGCGGGTATGTTTGTTGCTCCAACTGAGGATTCTTTGCTTTGCCCAGGAGTATCTTTAACGGTTAATCCTGGAGCTCAGGGTGGCTGGCCTCCATACATCTATTCTTGGTCGAATGGGCAGGCTGGACCCACTCAAACCTTTACGCAAGGATCGGCTGGAACGTATTCATACACATTCTCTGATTATTGTGGTTCTTCGTTTACAGATGACTTCACAATAACAGAACCGCCCGTCTTTGGATTTGCTGCAGCTCAAGATTTATGCGCAGGAATTGAATCGGAATTGTTGGTTTATGGCGGATTACAACCCTACGTTTATCAATTCGATGCGTTGACAATGATATTAAACCCACTAACGAATACGATTACCGGAATAGCAGATGACGCTTCTGACGTTATAGTGACAGACGCATGCAATCAGCAGGGCATTATTCCATTTATAATTGCTGTTTGTGACACCCACGAGCCAAACTTATTGCTTGTCAATGAAGATGATTACGATAACGAGTTTTTCAGAATTCAGGGGCTTGAAAGTTTCCCAAACAGCCAAGTTCGAATTTATAACCGTTGGGGAACGTTAATCTACGAATCGTTGAACTACAGCAACCTTTCTCCTTGGGACGCTACAGATGCTGAAGATGGTGTTTACTTCTGGGTATTCAATCGTTCAGATGGAGTTAGTCGTGAAGGATACTTCCATGTCATGCACAAGAAACCTTAAAAATAGTATTATGAAGTGAAACCTCAGAGAAATCTGAGGTTTTTTGTTTTAAGCCTTTTCTTTGTACAACTTTTCCTTTGAGTTAGGAGTCAATCAACTACAAATCTTTTTTATGAAGAAGTTATTTTTAGTTTTATTCGCGATGAGTCAGATAGCTGCGCATGCTCAGTTAACCGTAGACTCTTCTCAGCCGATAAATTTGGTTATTCAGAATTTGCTCGGTCCGAATGTTCAATTCAGTAATGTGACTTTTAGCGGTGGCGCTGATCAAATTGGATTATTCAATTCGACTACTAGTAACTTGCCTTTTCCAACTGGAGTAATTATGGGTACGGGAGGTATTTCGAATGCTATTGGTCCGAACAACTCTGGCAGCAGCTCCGTTACAGGTGGTAATTTCGGGGCAACAGACGTTGACTTAAACACCTTGGACGGTTTAATTCACAACGATGCGGCAATATTGGAGTTTGATTTTGTTGCAACAGGAACATCGATTTCATTTGATTATGTTTTTGCTTCTGAAGAATATCCGGAATATTCTGGCGCAGGTTCGTGTGGCGACGTGAGTGACGTCTTCGGCTTTTTTCTTTCAGGTCCCGGAATTGCGGGCCCATTCAGTAATGCTGCAGATAATATTGCGCTGATTCCAGGGACTACCCAGTTCGTTTCCATCAATAACTTGAATGCCGGTTGCGACGGTTTAGCTGTTCCTGGTGGAGCTAATTGTAACTATTGCCAATATTACATTAACAACGGAAATGGTCTTACCGCTCCTTTCAATACAGACCCCAACTATATTCAGTACGACGGATTGACTGTTGTCCTTACCGCTGTATACGAGAACTTGGAATGTGGACAGACTTATCACATTAAGTTGGCCATTGCCGATGTATCTGACATTGCTTTTGACTCTGCCGTTTTCTTGAAAGAAGGTAGTTTTAATGTGGGTGGAAGTTTAATTGAATCCGTTGCCGTGACCAACCCGGGTATTAGTCCGATCCCTGGATTTCCTGCCAATTCTATTTTGGAAGGAGAAGGATGTTACAACGGTCAATTCGTGATTACACCGCCGCCATGTCTTTTAGAGAACGATACCATTCAATTGATATTCTCTGGAACAGCAACGTTTAATGAAGATTACAATACAAACGGAGTAACTGAAATTATTTTGTTTCCTGGAGTTTCAGACACCTTGTTTGTGAACGGAATAATTGATAATCTTGTTGAGGGAACTCAAACCGTGACTTTTGGAAATATAACTGCCGGATATGAAACCATTGAAATAGGTTTTATCTATTTTAATCCAACAACTCAGTTACAAGACACCGCTACTGCGTTCTTGAATCTTGTGGATTATGTTCCAACCGAATTGTTTCCTGTTACAGATATTTTGAATCTTTGTCCAAATGCTTCTGTCCCTGTTAATGCGGTACCATTAATTTCAAATGGCGTTCCTACTTACCTATTCAATTGGCAAGATGCTTCGGGTGCAACAATTGGAACAAATCCAACGCAAATATTTTCAGTCGGCAGCGCGGGGAATTATGAATTAACCATTACCGATTTTTGTGGGAATTCAGACTCTTCTTTATTTTTGATTACCGAGCCCCCTGCAATTGTTTTCGCAGGTCCTCAAGACTTGTGCACGGGTATTGATTCTGAAGTTTTGGTTTCAGGCGGTCTCGAGCCGTATGTTATTGCACCATCAAATCCGGCAGCCTTCTTTGTGAATGTTATCACCAATTCGGTCTTCGGCACTGCGGGAGGTAGCTATGATGTTTCTGTTACAGATGCATGCAACCAATTGGGTATTGTCCCATTTATTTTGACTGTTTGCGATACAGAAGAGCCAAATATTCTTTTGATTAATGTTGATGAATACAACAACGAAAGTTTTATTATCAAGGGATTGGAAAGTTTCCCAAACAGTCAATTGCGAATCTATAATCGTTGGGGTGGACTTATGTACGAGTCGCTAAATTACAGCAACGACAATCCATGGAATGGTACCGACGTTGAAGACGGTGTTTACTTCTGGATCTTCAATCGTTCAGACGGAATTAGTCGTGAGGGGTATGTGCATGTGATGCACAAGAAGCCGTAAGCGGAATTAAGAATTAGATAAGAGAAACCCCAGACATTGTTTGGGGTTTTTCTATTCCCAAAAGTGAGAGTATAGTAGGTGCTACATCCGCTAATTTCCCGTTGTTCACTTTTGTGATTTCTTGGTCTACAATCCATACGGGAACGGGGTTGGTGGTGTGTGCTGTATTCGGAGAGCCGTCTTCGTTAACAGCGCAGTCTGCGTTCCCGTGATCTGCAATTACGATGAGGGAATAGCCCAATGATATAGCTGTTTCAGCAACTTGCTTCAAGCAAGCATCTGTTGTTTCAATGGCTTTCACGATAGCTTCATAAACGCCTGTATGTCCAACCATATCTGGATTAGCGAAATTCAAACAGAAAAAATCAGGTGTTTTTTCTTGAAGGAATTGAATGCAAGAGGAAGCAATTTCTTTCGCGCTCATTTCAGGTTGAAGGTCATAGGTTGCCACCTTCGGTGAAGGAACCATGAGTCTGCTTTCACCTTCAAACGGCTCTTCTCTTCCGCCGTTAAAGAAGAACGTTACATGCGGATATTTCTCGGTCTCTGCAATGCGCAATTGTGTTTTGTTTGCGACAGACAATGTTTCTCCAAGGGTGTGCGTGAGGTTGTCTTTTTCGAAAAGAATATGCACGTTCTTGAATGAATCGTCGTAACGCGTCATGGTCACATAATAAAGCGGAAGCCTCTTCATTCCGAAATCTGGAAAATCTTGTTGGTGAAGTGCCATGGTAATTTCACGGCAACGGTCTGTTCTGAAGTTGAAGCAGATGACTACATCTCCTTCTTCAATGCCTTGGTAATTCCCTTCAATTTGAATGGGTTCAATGAATTCATCGGTAACGCCATTCACGTAGGATTGCGCAACCGCCAATGATGCAGAAGGACTTTTCTCGTGAGATCCGTTCACGAACAAATCGTAAGCTTTCTTCACACGCTCCCAACGTTTGTCGCGGTCCATGGCGAAGTATCTTCCAATAACACTTGCAATCTTTGCTTGTGTTCCTTCCAAATGGTTTTCCAAATCTTTAATAAATCCCTCGCCACTTTTCGGATCGCAATCTCTTCCATCTGTAATGGCGTGAATGAAGATTTTCGAAAGTTCTTGCTCTTCGCAAATGTCAACAAGCGCTTTCAAATGGTTAATGTGTGAGTGCACGCCTCCATCTGAAACCAGACCAATGAAATGAACGTTTTTATTTTCTTTTTTTGCATGTTGAAGGGCCGCCAAGAGCACTTCGTTTTTATGCAATTCATTGTTGCGAATGCTCAAATGAATTTTAACCAAATCTTGGTAAACCACGCGGCCTGCGCCAATGTTCATGTGTCCAACTTCACTGTTTCCCATTTGCCCTTCCGGAAGTCCAACGAATTCTCCATCAGTGCGCAGCGTGGCATGCGCTGCTGTATCATTTAGTTGATGGGTGAAAGGTGTTTGCGCGCTGAGTATGGCGTTTGAATGATCATTCTTACCAATTCCCCAACCGTCTAAAATAATGAGACCAACTTTTTTTGTCATTTTGAAAATGTAATTTGAAAGCGACTTCCATGTGGGTTGTTGTCGCTAATGTTTATCTCTGCTTTATGTGCTTTGCAAATTTCTTTAACAATGTAAAGTCCTAGTCCCGTTCCCTTTTGCGAGCGTGTTTCTTCGTTACCCACTCTGTGGAATTTTTCAAAAACAGATTTACGTTCTTCAATGGGAATACCCATTCCAAGGTCTAATATTTCCAATAGAATTATGTGTTCGCTTGCCTTTAATGTAACCGAGATTGGCTCGGAAGTAGGTGAGTATTTATTTGCGTTTTCAAGCAAGTTGAAAAGTAAGCTCACGAGCATAGTTTCTTCTCCATTCAATTGAATATTCGACTGAATATTTGAGTTCACGGTGCGTTCAGGGAAGAGTTGCTGGAATCGTTTAATTTGAGTTTCAGTAAGAATGGAAAAGTTAACCGAGCTCCAATTTCCAATCGAACTGTTTTGTTCGAATTGGGTAGCGAGCAAAATGTTGTTCACCAATGTTTCAAGTCGATTAGATTCTGTAATGATATCTGCACACAAATCTTGTGATTGTTCTTCCGATAATTTCCGGTTTTTGAGTGTTTGCGAATTCAAGCGAATAGCGGCAATGGGTGTTTTTAATTCATGAGTCACAGCGAGTAAAAAATTCTTCTCTTTTTGAGCACGTTTCAAATCTTGCCAAACGTTTTTCTTAATCCACCAGATTCCCAAAAACAAGAGCAGAAGAAAAACTCCGCCTTCGCCTACAATCATGAATATTTTATTTCGAAGGGCATTAGCGGGAAGTGGAGCTCCCTCGGCTTTGAGGTGCTCTAAATAGGCGCATTGCAGGCGGTACAATTGCCAGCCCCACCAAACCAATTGAAAAACGAGATAGGCAGCCATGAGGTATAGTACCCCGAGCAATCTGCGTTTATTTCGTATCGATTTCATACTGCAAAAGTACATCGCTATTCTGAATTCGCTTGGTAAACAAATGATGTTTGAAATTTAATATTTTATTGGTCAATGAATGGAAAAGTAGATGCAATTTTGCGCTATGGTGAAATTGCGTTTGGCGTTCATGCTTTTGTTTGTTTTTGTGCTTGCGCACATGACAAATGCGCAACGCGTGGGTGTTGTTCTAAGTGGCGGTGGGGCTACAGCCATGGCACATATAGGATTCCTTCGAGCATTGGAAGAGAATCATGTTCCAATCGATTATATCTGCGGAACGAGCATGGGCGCGGTAATAGCTTCTTTTTATGCGGCAGGTTATTCAACCCAACAAATGGATTCTTTGTGCAGAACTCCGGAGTTCATGATGTTGTCTGAAGGGGAGGATTTGCCCATTGATATGCAGTTTTATTATTTGAAGTCAGAGCCCACCGCTTCCATGGTCAGTTTGAAATATTCTGGTGGAGACAATATTTCGAATACTCTTCCAACTAATTTAATTAATCCAGCTTTGATGGATTGGGTTCACATGAAATTGTTGAGTGCGGCTAGTGAAGCTGCTCGACAAAATTTCGATAGTTTGTTCATACCGTTTCGCTGTGTTGCGGCCGATGTAAAAGACAAGCGAGAAGTTATTTTCAAATCGGGTTCGTTGAATGAAGCCATTCGCGCGTCGTGTACTTATCCTTTTTACATTCCTCCAAGAAGAGTTGATGGGAAATTACTTTACGATGGGGGTATTTACAATAACTTCCCAATGGATGTGATGTACCGTGATTTTCATCCAGATGTAATACTTGGTTGCAATGTTTCAGGTATACCCGCCGATCCGAAGGAGAATAATCTCATGTCTCAATTGGAAGCCATGATTGTTTCTCAGAAGGAAGTTTTTATTCCGTGTGAAGAAGTGTTTATTGTGCAGCCCAACAGCAACAATACTTCCACCTTTGAGTTTGCGAATTCTATTGCGGCAATAGATTCCGGATACGTTTCAACGGTGCGATCTATGCCACAAATAAAAAGATTAATTGAGCGGGAAGTTTCTTCAAACGAATTAAGAAATAAACGAGACAAATTCAGGGTGAAATGCGCTCCGCTAGTAATAGACGAAGTTCGTTTAGAGGGCTTGCCTAAAGGACAAACACAATATGTTCGTGAACTTTTAGGAAGGAAAGAAAGTGCTATTTCATTGAACGATTTGCAGCGGACTTATTTTCGTGTGTTGGCAGATGGAAGCATAAAATCGGTGTATCCGAAAATGTTCTTCAAACCGGAAACTGGGAAGTACGTTTTGGATCTGAGCGTGCAGCGTGAGAAAGATTTGACTGTTGCATTTGGCGGGAACTTTAGTTCGCGATCAATCAATACGGGTTACGTTGGCTTGCGATATAACTTATTTGGAAGAGTAAACACCGTTCTTGAGGCCAACAGTTACTTCGGTAGGTATTATGCCTCCGTTCAAGCTAAGGCTCGTTCGAAAATTATGTTTTTCAATTTGCCCGTCGCCTTTGAAGTTTCGTACACCCAGAATCGTTGGGATTATTACAAGAGTCTTACAACTTTTTTCGAAGATGTGAAGCCGTCGTATGTTTTATTAAATGAACAGTTTGGAGAGGCTTCGTGGATTCTTCCTGCGGGAAGAAAGGCGAAATTTAAAATAGATGCAATCTATACCCATCAATACGACAGCTATTATCAGACAAAGAATTTCTTGAGTATTGATACTGCAGACTTAACTGAGTTCAACGCGAAAATGGTTCGCTTCAATTATGTTCGAAGTACATTGAATCGAATTCAATACGCTTCTTCGGGCTCGCAAATTAAAGTTGTTGGCAAGGGTGTTAGTGGAAATGAATATACCATTCCGGGAAGCACAAGTAACAATAGAGATACATTAACAAATGGTCATTCCTGGTTGCAGATGCGGGTGTACTATGAGAATTATGTCATTAATCAACCTCGCTTTTCGTTCGGAGTAAAAGCCGAAGTCATGTGGTCGGGACAAAAAGATTTTCAGAACGCTACGGTCACTTCAATCATGAGTCCGACTCCAAGTTTCTTCCCTGAATTCAAAACGTTTTATTTGCCGGTCTATAGAGGAACATCGTTTTTCACTCTTGGAATTTCCCCTGTGGTTCATCTCACTAAAAATGTAGATGTACGCGCTGATGTGTATGCTTATCAGCCCTTCCAAGCATCAGCTGTGCCATCCAGAGATATATACAGAACCTATGGTGTAGGCAGCGGAACATTGGTTTATCATTCGCCAATTGGTCCGGTAAGCTTGTCGGCTAATTATTACGAGCAAAAGGAGAATCCGTGGAGCATACTTTTCAACCTAGGGTTTATCATATCGAACCCCTCACCAAGAGATTAATTCAAAGGGTTCTCCCTACTTTTGTATTTGATAGAATTTTATGAAGAAAATTAAATTTGCTGTTATTGGCGCTGGGCACATTGGTAAGCGTCATGCTGAAATGGTTCAACGCAATGAACAAACTGAGCTGTCTGCGATGTGCGATGTTCGTTCGCGAGAAGAATGTGGCCTAGGCGAAGACATACCTTTTTTTCATTCTCCAGAAGATATGTTAGCCAATGAAGACATTGACGTGGTATGTATTTGCACGCCCAATGGCCTTCATGCGCAGCATGCTTTACTTGCGTTGAAAGCCGGTAAGCATGTAGTGGTTGAAAAGCCAATGGCATTGAATAAGGCAGATGGCGAGAAAGTTATTTTCGAGGCATTACGCGCAAACAAGCAAGTCTTCTGCGTTATGCAAAACAGATACAGCCCGCCAAGCGTATGGATGAAGGAGTTGGTCCAATCTGGAGTGTTAGGTAAAATTTATATGGTGAACATTGATCTTTTTTGGAACCGCGATGATCGCTATTACAAGAAAGGTGGTTGGAAAGGAACCAAGGATCTCGATGGAGGAACCTTGTTCACACAGTTTTCGCACTTCATTGACATTATGTACTGGTTATTTGGCGATATTGATAATATTCAAACGCGACTGCACGATTTCAATCACACTCATTCCACAGAGTTTGAAGATTCTGGAATTGTTATGTTTGATTTGGTTGAAGGAGGTATGGGCTCTATTAATTTCTCAACGGCCGTGAGTGGCGTGAACTACGAGAGTAGTCTAACGGTGGTTGCTGAAAAGGGAACGGTGAAAATTGGCGGACAGTACATGAACGAAGTGGCTTATTGTCAAATTGAAAATTACACCATGCCCGCTTTGGCTGAAGGAAATCCGGCAAATGATTACGGTCATTATAAAGGAAGCGCTGCGAACCACGTTTATATTATTCAAAACGTTGTAGAAGCCATTAGCGGCGTGTCGAACATTACGACCAACGCTTTGGAAGGACTGAAAGTGGTTGAGATTATTGAGCGGATTTATTCTGCTGCGAAGACCAACAGTTAATTCATTTCATGAAGTACAGAGTATCCGAGTCGTTTAACAAATTCATGCGCGCTGAATACATTCGCAATGTATTCACGTTGATGGCTGGTACTGTGATTGGGCAGGCGTTGGTATTCATTTTAGCGCCAGTTATTACGCGTCTATTTACTCCGGAAGATTTCACTCTTCTAGAACAATACACCATGATTGTAACCGTGCTTTCTGTTGTAGTAACAGGAAAGTACGAGTTTGCAATTATGCATCCGAAAGATCAGAACGACGCGAGGCACATTGCTGGATTGGCCTTGAAAGTAGCCTTTTACTCCTGTGTTGTTCTTTCCCTATTCTTTTTATTTTTAGCAAAAGAAGTTTCATACTTGCTAATGAATGAGCCCATTCGTATTTACTTGTGGACCATTCCCATTGTCTTGTTTTTCACAGCTGTGTTTAATGTGTTCAATTATTGGTTTTCACGATTGAAACAATATAAAGTTGCGGCCAACTCGAAAGTACTGTCGGCTGTGTCTTCAGAGCCAATAAAAATTGCAACCGGATATGGAGCTTGGGGTCCATCAGGATTGGTTTTTTCTACAGTCGCCGGTTCTATTGCTGCAGGTGTTTATGCGTTTTGGAAATTCTTGAAGTCGGAACCGGAAGGATTAAAAAACCTTTCCAACGAGCGCATGAAGGCCTTGGCTGTACTTCACAAAGATTACCCCCTATTTAGTATTTGGGGAAGCGTATTGAATCGGTTAGCACAATGGGCCCACGTTGGAATCTTCACGTTGTATTACGGATTAGTTGCTGTTGGATTCATGGCGTTGTGCAGAAGAATTTTCATGGCTCCGTTGAATGTGGTTAGCAACTCCTATTCGCAAGTATTTTTTCAACGTATTTCTGAAATTGAAGATCCAAAGGAATTGCGCGCTTTGTATTACAAGGTGCTCTTTCGTTTTTTACTAGCTGCGGCAGGAATGGTTTTCATTGTTCAAATGCTTCCAAGCAATACCATGGGATTTATTTTCGGAGACGCTTGGGGAAGTTCATTCTTGTATTTGAAGTACTTAATTTACTGGTTCGCTCTGAATTTTGTAACGTCGTCATTAGCCTTTATTACTTATCGCATTAACATGCAACGTGTTGGTCTGTTTTTAGACGCTCTTCATTTCGTTTTGGCTATAGCCGCTGTTTATTTGGCTCACCATTGGGGAATGAATGAATTAGAAGCGACGAAGTTTTTGGTGATCTCGAAGGTTATTTATTTTTCCTTCAATATTCTTGTTGTTTTATTCTTTTTGGAACGTTACACACGAAAGAATCACGAGCAAGTATGAAAATAATTTCGCTTCTCGTTACAAATTTTAAAAACGACAATCGTGTTTTTCGAATGGCCAAAAGCCTTTCGAATAACGGTTATCCCACAACAGTTGTGGCCTGGAAGAAAGGCGATGTGCTTGTGCAAGAAAATTTTAATGGAATAGAAGTGGAGCGCGTCACAGTGAAGTCGGATCGTTGGAAGCGGACAAATATTCTCATGGGTGCTATTCAGTATTTTGAATTTGCATTTCGGGCAATTCGAAAATATCGCAAAGTAGATGTTTGGCATTGCAACGATTATGAAGCTTTTGTGATTGGAATTCTTGCTAAAATTTCTCGTCCAAAATTGAAATTGGTTTACGATTGCCACGAACTCGAATCGCACCGAAATGGGAAGGGTGCTTTCATGCGCTTCGCAATTCGAACCCTTGAGAAGTTATTTATTCCTTGGGTGGAGCTGGTTATTACGGTGAGCCCTTCCATTCAGGAATTCTACAAGAAGAAATATAATTTACCTTTTGTTGCACTCATTCGAAATCTTCCGAATGAAATGCAGGTTGTGCATTCAAATACGCTTCGAGAAAAATTGGGATTGGAAAAAAGTCAAATGGTATTTCTTTATCAGGGAATGTTGGCGAAGGGAAGAGGGATTGAAGTTTTATTGAGTGCTTTCGAAGCCAGACAAACGGCTGAAGCTGTTATTGTATTTATGGGATTCGGTGCATTGACAGAGGAAATTGAAGAATTTGCTTCGCGAAATGAAAATATTTTTTTCGTCCCTGCGGTTTCTTATGCTGAAATTCCGCTGTATACGGGCAGTGCCGACGTTGGAGTTAATTCAGTAGAGCCTACTTGTTTGAGTTATGAATTTTCTCTTCCAAATAAATTATTCGAATACATTCAATCGGAGATTCCGGTGCTAACCAATCAGCTTCCAGATTGTGCCGCATTGGTAAATGAATATAAAGTTGGAAGGGTAATCCCAACTTGGAACGTAGAGTCTATCAATGAAGTTGTAAATGATGTGTTGAAGGAAGACTTAAGTGTTTATATCCCGCATTTGAAATCGGCCAAGAAAATTTTGAATTGGGAAGTCGAGGAACAAGTCTTAATTTCAGCGTATAAAACAATTCCGAATGCAAGTAGTCATTGAGCCTTCGTCTTCAGCTTTAGTTCAATGGGAAAAAAAAGGGTTTCCTGTTTTTTTTCGTGAAGCTTTTGGCTCAGAATTGCAGGTCTTGCAATTCAAGGAAGACGCAGAGGTGATTGCGGTGATGTGGGTTTGGGAATCAGGAAAAAAGTTCTTGAACAGCTTAATTACTCCGCCTTTCCTTCCGAATTGTTGGTTAACTTTTTTGAACGAATACGATAAGCCGGCTACCAGGCATGCGAAAGAAAAAGAAGTTTTGAAGACGTTACTTGCTTTTGTTGAAAATGGAAAATGGGGATATTGGAAGTTTGATTTCCCTGTGGAATACATAGATTTTCAAGAAGCTATTTGGAAGGGTACTCTTCCGAAAACAAAGTATACCTATCGCATCTTAGATTTGAATAATTGGGAAGAGAAGATTGATTCTAAACTTCGAAACAAGTTGAAGCGTTTTTCTGACTTTTCATTTGAGGTTCGAGCATTCAGTTCAGAGGAAATGAGTGTTTTTATGCAATCTAGCGCTGCAAAAGGTGTAGCGCACAAGGAACTTTTGTCGGCATTTAACGCTTTGAATTCCGTGTCTACTTTTACCGTAATTGCTGAAGGTGGCGAGTACCAGGCGTTCTGTGCAATTGCAGACGGGGTTTGTTATTATTTGGTTTCAAGTAATGCGAAGAACGACAATGCCCTTTCAGCCTGTGGTGTAAAATTTTGTATTGAAGAAAGTATTCGAAGAGGCTGTAGAGCTTTCGATTTTGAAGGGTCTATGATTCCCGAAATAGAGGTATTCTTCAGATCATTCGGTGGAGATCTCCTTCCTTATTTTTCTATTGAAGGCGGGAAGGGTATTGTGAATTTCATTCGTAGAATGGTCAAATAATAAAGCCATCCGAAGATGGCTTTATTTTCAATTGGAAGTTTTTAATTCGCGTATTGCGAATAGGTAATCTGGTATTCTTTGTCATCCATGAACCATTCTTTTCCTAGATTCAACCACACTTTGGCTTGTGCAGAATTACCTTCTGTGTATAATTTCTCTGCATAGGCAATGATAGCGTTCTTCAGTAAATCTTTTTGACCTTTGATTTCAACAGAACAGGTTTTTTCTGTGAGTAAACTCTGGGCGGTTTTTAGTGCGCTTTCTGCTTCCTTTTTTTGTTTTGATAACTCGAATGAAATCCCCATCATAATCCAAGCTCCAGCGTCATTCTTATCCCAGTCTGTAAGATAATCATAATAAGCTTTGCTTTGCGAGTACTTTTTGTTGTCCATACTCAACTCAGCCTCAGCTATGGCTTTGTTTCTTAATTCAGTGAAGTAATCTTCATGCTCAGCATAGAATTTTCTTTCTTTATCCTTAGCAATGTACTTTGAAGCAAATTTAAAAGAATCTTTAGCTGCTCTTTCATATTTCTCCTTGAACTCATCTCGCTTGGACATTTCAAAATAGCAGCGACTCATAAATAGATATGGGAGTGCATCCTTTTTTGTTTTGTCGTTCAGCGTGTATTTTTCAGCTTTGTATAGACACTTTTCGAATTTTTCGTCCACGAACATGGCCAATAAATCTGGGTATGTATCTTGTTCTTGAGCAACGCTTTTTAGTGAACCTAAGATTAAAAATAATAAAAGTAGTTTTTTCATTGTAGTTTTTTTTGGTGCTAGCCAAATACAATGCCTAATGTACGAATAGATTTATAAACCAACAAAATCCGATGTGGATTTGCCTTTTAAATGGAAAATTGTCTTCAATCCTTGTAAGAAAAAATACTGAACTGCCCTATCTTCGCGACTATTGGAATCGAAAATCATGAAGTTGAAGAATATTTTTTTAATAATGGCTTTGTTTGCAGGGCTAATAAGCCAGGCGCAAGATTGCACCATCCGAGGATTTGTCAAAAGCAAAGAGAAAGGTGAGCCCATATTAATGGCCTTGGTAGCCCTTGAGGGTACAACCTCAGGTACCAATACTGACGAAAATGGTTACTTCAGTTTAACGAAACTTCAGCCAGGAACGTATGTGTTGTTTGTTAAAGTAATAAACTACAATGAATACCGTGATACGCTTACGGTGAAGCAAGGTCAACTTATTTCAACCAATATTCTTTTGGAATCTGGTTCAAATATGATGGGTGTTTTGGAGATCAATGATCAGCGTTCAGAACAAATTAACAATGTAAATATTTCCTCAGAGACGCTGCGTCCAAAGGATTTTAAGCGAGTTCCTTCATTTGGTGGACAGACAGATATTGTTCAAGTTTTAACAACACTTCCAGGTTTCATATCTACTGGTGACCAAGGTGGACAAGTCTTTGTTCGCGGAGGTAGTCCAGTGCAAAATAAAGTTGTGTTAGATGGAATGATCGTCTACAATCCGTTTCACAGTATTGGTTTGTTTTCTGTATTCGACACAGATATTATTTCCAACGCCGATGTTTATACTGGAGGTTTCGGAGCCCAGTTTGGCGGAAGAATTTCTTCTGTAATTGATATAACAACGCGTGACGGTAATAAGAAAGGACACGATGGAAAGATTGGCTTTAGTCCTTTTGGTGGAAAAATTCAATTGGAAGGTCCTTTGAAAAAGTTGTCTAAGAATGGAAGTGGCATCTCGTACATTTTAAGTGCGAAGAACAGCTACTTAGACAAGACTTCTCCGAGAGTTTATCCTTTTGTGAACAACGGAGACGGTTTGCCTTTTAGCTACACCGATTTATACGGAAAATTGTCTTTCGGTGGATCGAATGGAAGTAAGTTCAATCTATTTGGATTTTCTTTCGATGATAAGGTGACTAGATATCAAGCACTTTCAAATTTGAATTGGAAAAACGTTGGCGCGGGTGGAAATTTCGTTGTTGTTCCAACAAGCTCACCCGTTTTAATTAACGGTAATTTCGCTTGGAGTAAGTACAATATCTTGCTTCAAGAAGAATCTGTTGCCGATCGTAAAAGTGGAATAACTTCATTCAATTTCGGTTTGGATTTCAATTACAGTTTGGGTAAAGATGCGATTAAGTATGGTGTGGAAGTCGTGGGCTTCTCAACCAACTACAATACGTTTAATCCGCTAGGGGTGCGAATTGATGTGGAGCAGAACACCACTGAGTTGAATGGTTTCGTTTCATACAAAATAAATAGAAGAAAACTTATTATAGAGCCGGGTTTCCGCATGCAATATTACAGTTCTCTTTCGGCTGTTTCTCCTGAGCCACGAATTGGAATGAAGTATAAAGTTTCTGAGCGCTTGCGTCTGAAAACTGCAGCTGGATTGTATTCTCAGAATCTAATGGCAACGAACAGTGACAGAGATGTCGTGAATTTATTTTACGGGTTTTTAGCGAGTCCAGATGAAATTCAAAACACAGTAACCCGCCCAGACGGAACCACACGTGACGTTTCAAATTCGCTACAAAAAGCATCTCACCTAATTGTAGGATTTGAATTTGACATTACTGAACAATTGAACTTGAATGTTGAAGGGTACTACAGAAACTTCAAGCAAGTTACCAATACCAATCGAAATAAGATATTTCCAGACGATGTAGACAATCAGGATAAGCCTGAATTACTGCGCAAAGATTTTATCATTGAAAGCGGATTTGCAAAAGGTGTAGATGTTGTTTTGAAATACGCAACCAAGCATTCGAATGTGAATGTTGTTTATTCTATTATGAATGTGGATCGTTGGGACGGATTGCGTTGGTATGATCCTGTATTCGATCGCAGACACAACGTGAATGTTGTGGCTTCGCATTCATGGGGAAAGAACGATTCATGGGAAATGAGTGCACGTTGGAATTTAGGTAGCGGTCTTCCGTTTACACAAACGCAAGGTGGTTACGAGCCTCCTTCTTTGGGTGGTGGAATTGCTACCGACTATACTGTTTCAAATTCTTCTACTTTGGGCATACAGTACGCTCCTTTGAATCAAGGAAGATTGCCATGGTACCACAGATTAGACGCCAACGTGCGTAAGACATACAAATGGGATAAAACATCTTTGGAGTTAAACTTCGGATTAACAAATGCCTACAACAGAGCGAATGTCTTTTACATTGATCGTGTAACTTCTAAACGTGTGAATCAGTTGCCGCTTCTTCCTTCTATTGGATTGGAAATGTCGTTTTAATCGTTTCGTTTTCCAACTAAATAGACCCCTGCAAAAATGAGTAGGGCAAACAGAATCTTTTCAAAGGTTATGCTTCCTGTGTGGTCTTGATTTCCTATTCCGGCAAACAAAAAAGCGAACACCCCTGCAAGTAAAGGTTGAAGATAAATGTATGCGCTTGTTACAGTTGGGGACACTTTGCTTAGTGCGTATATGTTCAGGAGGTAAGCGAGAAACGTAACAGCAATCACAATAAAGGCAAGACTCATCCAATGCAGAGGTGTGAGCGTTCCCCATGCAATTGAGCTTGCGTCTGAAAACCCAATCGGAAGTATGAAAATTAATCCCGCGGCAAAAACCCATGTAATAGCTGTAATGGGTTTGTATTTTTTCATGAGCCGCGGAGCGGTGGTCAAATACAATCCATAAGAAAGCGAATTAATTAAAATGTAGAGATCTCCTTTCAGGTAATCTGAGCTAGCCTCGAACGGTGCGCGCAAAAGAATAATTCCCAATGCACCAATTGAACCGAGAAGAATACCGGCAGTGGTCATGAGTGATGGCCACTTCCTTTTTCCAACAAAATAGAGAATGGCCACCAATATCGGATTGGTGCACATAATAATGGACGCATTCACCGGAGTAGTTAGCGCTAGTCCATTGAAGAAGAACAATTGATTGGTAGCGACCCCGGTTAATCCGCAAAAAAGAAAAATCGGAACGTCTCTCAGTTTTGGAAGTTCAAGGAACTTAAAAGAAACCAAGAAGAAGAGTGCAAGCGCTCCAGAAACACGCAGAACAATGAATGCGTTCGCACCAATAGGATTGGGCATGACCCATTTCGCAATGAGGTAGTTTGCGCTGTAAATAAGCGCTACGGCGAATAAAGCAAGGTGAGCACCGAGGTTCTTGTTTTGTGCCACAGGGCAGAGTTATTTCTTTTGGAGAAATGCCTGGGCCGCTGCAACCGTTTTAGGAGCGTTGCCAATGAAAATCTGGCCGTTGAACATCATTACAGGACGCTTCAGAAAAGTGTATTCTTTCAAAATATATTTCTTGTATTCTTTTTCAGAAAGCGTTTTTTCATTTAAACCCAATTCGCGATATTTCAATGCTCGACGACTAAACAACGCCTCGTAACTTCCGGCTAGATCGTGCATTTCATTCAATTGTTCTTCCGAAATAGCAGAAGTTTTAATGTCTTGAAGTTCTGTTCCTTTTGGAAGTGGACTTAGTTCATTGATAATGTTTTGGCAGGTTCCGCAATTTGCGAGGTGATAGATTTTTTTCATGCTGAAGAAGAAAAGTGATTTGAGAATTAATGCGGCGAAATTACACCGCTTAAGCTTGTAACAAATTACATTTCCGAAATAAAGTTTTCAATAGCTTTCGGGAAGTATAAAATCTCTAGCGCGCGCACTTTTTGTTCAATCTCGCTTGCTGAACAATTTTCAATATTGGCCTTCGCCTGAAAAAGAATCTTTCCCTTGTCGAATTCCTCATTCACCAGATGAATGGTGATGCCACTTTCATGCTCTTGCGCTTCATGCACTGCCTCATGCACGAAATGTCCGTACATGCCTTTTCCTCCGTATTTGGGAAGAAGAGCCGGATGAATATTTATGATTCGATCTTCGAACGCAGTCACTAGGTTTTTAGGAACTAGCCAGAGAAATCCGGCTAAAATAACGAGTTCAATTTTTCTGTTTTGAAGTTCGTTCACGAACTGATTTGAAGTTTTGAAATTCTCTTTCGTTAAAACAATTGAATCGATTGAATTGTCTTTCGCGATTTGAAAAACACCTGCATCTGCGTTGTTGCAAGCAATAAGCTTGACTTTCACCGAAGTGTTTTTAAAGTGCTGAATAATGTTTGCGGCGTTGCTTCCAGCGCCGGACGCTAAAATGGCAATGTTCATGAATTTGAATTCGAGAGAATGAGTTGATTTAATTCTTTTTTAACGAGATAAGTCAGACGCGGTTGCATGTTCAGAATAATCTGAAGTTCAGAACTCAGTTCATGACTATTTAAGGTTTTTGCTCTTTGCTCAATTCGTTCTAGAAGAACCCCTGTTTTGTTCAGTCCGAAAAGTTGAAAGGACGATTTCAGCTTGTGAGTAATGGCTGAAATTTCGTCAACGTCGTTTTCATTCAAAGCGAATTTTAATTCGTTGAAGTGTTTTTCAATTTGATCTAGAAATACCTGCGTCATGCGTATCATTTGATCTTTCGAACCGTTCATGAGCGTGTGCAGATTGTCTAGCGAAATGTTCTCTGAATTCTGCTCTTCTGATTTTGAATTGTGTTCTGTAAGAAAAATTATTTTCTCACGTAAAAACTCAGGATTGTATGGCTTGGTAATGTATTCATTCATTCCAGCTTGCCAACATTTTTCTTTTTCGCTCTCTAAAGCATTTGCCGTTAAGGCAATAATTGGAACATTCGATTTGAGCTCAGAACGGATGGCAATCGCCGCTGCTACGCCATCCATAACAGGCATTTGAATATCCATGAGCACAATGTCAATATCTAAGCTGGAAACCGCTTTCACTGCCTCCTCACCGTTCACTGCAATATGAATATTGGCGTTCCATTTTTTCAAAATGGTAACCGCTAAGAACCTATTCAATTCATTGTCCTCTACGATTAATATATTTTTACCAGTTAAGTCTGAGTGCACAATGATGTCTTTTTTCATTTGCTCAGACGCCTCAGGCATGGTCACACTAAATTTAAATGTTGAGCCGACATTCTTTTCGCTTTCAACGATTATTTCACCGCCCAATAATTCTGAGATTGATTTTGAAATGGCAAGCCCCAAGCCAGTTCCACCGAATCTGCGGGTGATGGTGTTGTCTTCTTGCGAAAAGAATTCAAAAATTGTTTTTAGTTTTTCTTGATCAATACCAATACCCGTGTCGGTAACGCTGAAACAAAATTCGTTGTGCTTCCCTTTTTTATCAAATGTAATTTTTAGCGTTACTTTCCCTTTATCCGTGAATTTAATTGCGTTTGAAATGAGGTTATTCAAGATTTGTCCCAACCTTGTCGGGTCGCCAAACAGCCATTTGGGCATGTCATTCGGATAATCAACACTGAATGCAATTCCCTTTTCGTCGGTTCTTAACAGGTATGTAGTATACAACGGATCGAGGATGGCCCGCAAGTCGAATGGAATAAATTCGGCTGAGAATTTACCGCTTTCTAATTTCGACATATCAAGAATATCGTTCACAATAACCATTAAGCTTTTCGAAGATGATTGAATGGCTTTAACGTATTGCTTCTGTGTTTCAGAAATTTCTGTGTCGGCAAGAATCCCCGACATTCCGGAAATTGCACTTATCGGAGTGCGAATCTCGTGGGAGATGTTTGCTAAAAAGAGTTTTCGTGTTTCAAGTGATTCTTCAGCCTTCTGACGTGATTCTTCAATTTGCTTTTCAAATTCTTTACGCTCGTTGACTGTGTTCGTTAGAATTTCACCAATCCGCAGAACGTCATCGTCGTTAATTTCTTTTTCAGGATTAATGGTACGAATAGCCTCTTTGATATTGTTGATTAATGCGCGTTGGCGAGCTGCTTCTTCGAACAGCATTGCATTTTTTTCAAAGAGTTCTTCTCCGCTTAATTTCATTGCACGATCTACAAGTTCTCTGTTGCTATCGTAGAATGAATAACTCTGATTGATGCTTTTCAGAAAATTGAAAAGGTGTTCAGGAATTTCCTCTTGAAGATCCAAGTATTTTTTTACTTGTCGTTTTAAAAGAGGATGTAATGAATCAAAGGTCATACTTTCTCTTTAAAGGTAGTTATGGTCATGGTTTGATTGTGCAATGAATTTACACCATCGGAGGAAGGGCAAATTTCCCCGTTGCTGTAAAAGCCGCAGAAGGTAGATTCGTCGTTGTAGGTTTCAGCAACAGCTTCAATCTCTTCTTCAGTTCTATTTTGCATAACTAGTTTTCGTCCAACACAAGAAACCATTAAGGTTAAATCTGGATTTTCATTTTCATGAATGCGGCTTGTTGAAGCTGCAATGCTTGCGCTATCAATGACACGGTCGAAGTTTGCTATCATAAACTGAACCTTTGATCCAACCGGAACATTTCCAGCGAAGACCATGCTTTGATTTTCTTCGTTAATGGAAAGGATGGTTCGCACCAACTTCGTTCCATCGGGTTTCAAAATACATAAAGGGAATAGCAACGCTGCACCAGGCAATTCATTCGCGCGTTCGCCTAAATATTTTTTATAAAGTTCAAGAGCATTTGTGTCATCTAAATCGAACAGTACATTTTCTTCAGACTTAGTTACCAAGCGTAAGGGACCAAATAAATCCCAACCGTCGTTAGATCCGTAACCCACCTCTATTGCATCTCCGTACAAGCCAATGGCAACAACCATATTTTCGGAAATCGCCTCGTTTAAGCCAACTTGTGTTTTTGCGAATCGAGCTGAGTCGCCCGCTAATCCGCCTGTTACAGCGATATGACTTGGCAGGTTTTCAGAGATACCTGCAATTAAGTGATCTCCGTTCATGTGTCCGCCTTCGGAAAAAACTAAAATATGTTTTAAGTCCTCTGCTAAAAGTTCTTGTGCCAACTCAAACCCAATTTGCGCGGCATTTCTTCCTGTGTTATTTTCTTGGGTGGAAATGCGAATAGGCGTTTTTTCAAAATAAATAGCCGTAGCCGATGCCGAATTATCAAACATTTCATTTCCATGAATTTCGCCTGAAGTGCTAATTAAAACGATTTGGGCATCTGGATAAACAGCGTGTAATTTTTCGTAGTGATTGCAGTTGGGAATAATGTCTATTCCAGCAAAAACAAGAACTAACTGAGCGTTTTTCAAGGATGAATTGGTGAAGTTCCAATCGTGAGTAACTGTCCATTGAATTTGCTCTGTTTTCATAGTTTGTAGTGCTTTGAACTTCGAATATACGAATTAAAAAGGTGCCAAGGAATTGACTATAGTCAGACGCTTAAAAGACAGGTGATTTCTGTTATCTTTACACTCGAATTTTAGAAAATAACAGACTCGTACTTTATGTCAATTTCAGTAAGCCAGGTGGTCAAAATGTTCGGAACTCAAGCGGCCTTGAATGGTGTTTCGTTTGAAGCGAAGAAAGGAGAAGTTATTGGCTTCTTGGGTCCGAATGGCGCTGGAAAAAGCACCATGATGAAAATTATTACGGGCTACATCCCGAGCAATTCAGGTAAAGTCTCCGTTTGTGGATTCGATGTGAATGAGAAGCCATTGGAAGTGAAGCGACGTGTTGGTTATTTGCCAGAGCACAATCCGTTGTATACAGACATGTACGTTCGTGAATATTTAACTTTTGCAGGAAGTCTTCACGGGGTAAAGAATTTGAAGAGTAGAGTGGAAGAGGTCGTTGCTTTGGTTGGTTTAACACCTGAAGCGCACAAACCCATTCAACAATTGTCGAAAGGTTACCGTCAGCGTGTGGGATTGGCTCAGGCCATTATTCACGATCCGGAAGTGCTCATTCTCGATGAACCTACCAGTGGTTTAGACCCGAATCAGATTTCAGATATTCGAGAAATTATTATTCAAATGGGGAAGGAAAAGACTGTCCTTCTTTCTACACACATTATGCAAGAAGTGGAAGCAATGTGCTCTCGAGTGGTTATTATTAGCAAAGGAAACGTGGTAGCCAATGCTCCTGTGAGTGAGTTAATGGCCTCAGATCAAAAGTTGGAGCAAATATTTAAAGAACTGACAACGAAATGATGGTTGCGAGCTTAGGTGGAATTTTAAAGACCATTCTTTGGATTTTTATCATTTCGGGAATTATCCGATTTGTTGTTCGATTAACAGCAAACTATGCTGTGAATCGGGTGAATGAAGAGGTGAAGAATAATCAACGCGCACAGAGTAACACTCAAAATGCGAGAGCTAAACAAACGTCTGGAAATAAAACTCCAGACAGCGAATACGTGGATTTTGTTGAAATAAAAGATCAAGAATAAATGAATAAGTTTTTGAAATTGTCTTGGCCACATGCAGTGGCAATCCTTTCACTCGTAATTCTTGCGAGTGTTTACTTTTCACCGCTTTGGCAAGGTTATGACCTAGACCAGCACGACATTGTTCAATGGAGAGGCATGTCACAAGAGCTTTCTAACTATCGTGAATTGCACAACGAAGAAGCCCTTTGGTCGAACTCCATGTTCGGGGGAATGCCCGCTTACCAAGTTTCAACGGAGCACAACGCGAACTTACTTCGTCCAATATTACTAACCCTTCGCCTAGGTTTACCCGGTGCAATAGGAACTTTGTTCTTGTGCTTTTTGGGGTATTACATACTCGGATTGTGCCTTCGCCTAGGCCCTTGGTACAGTCTCGTTGGCGCTGTCGCTTTCGGATTCGCAACCATTAACATCTTATACCTCGGTGCTGGACACACGGGTAAGGTAACATCCATCGCATTCTTAGCGCCAGCACTCGGCGGATTTATTTTGGCATTTAGAGGCAGAGCCTATTTGGGAGGTGCCATATTTATGTTGTTTTTAGGATTGAACATAGCTGCGAATCACCTTCAAATGACTTACTATTTGGCGTTCTTGCTCATTGCAGTTGCCATTGGTGAGTCTGTTCGCTTGATTGTTGCGAAACAATTCAAGACGTTAGGTTTGGCTTTAGGGGTGTTGGCTGTAGCCAGCGTTGTTGCTGTACTTCCAAGTGCCAGCAACCTTATGACTACCTTCGAGTACAGTAAATACACCACACGTGGTAGTTCAGACCTTACCCTGAAACCCAAGGAAAGTTCGAACATTGAACAAGAAGGTCTGAGCGGTTCTTACATCCTAGATTACAATTTCGCTTCTGGAGAGCAATGGTCCTTGTTAATTCCGAACGCTAAAGGAGGAGCCTCTGCTGCGATAGGAGATAAAAACAAAGATGCTATTCCGAATGCTGCTAAAGAAAATAAGAACGTAAATAAATTCAAAGACGATTTAAAAGGAACCAATAGCTACTGGGGAGCACAACGCTTTACCGGTGGAGCGTTCTATTTTGGTGCTGCTATTATGACGTTGTTCATCCTGGCTTTTGTTGGATTGAAAGACGGAATCAAGTGGCCATTCCTTGTGATTACCTTATTGGCATTGGGATTATGCTTGAAAGAAATGACTGGATTGAATTCCATGTTCATTGAAAAAATTCCGATGTACAACAAATTCCGCGATTCGAAAATGATTTTGGTGCTTATTCAAGTCATGGCAGCCGCTATGGGCATGATGTTCCTAAAAAAGCTTGTGGAAGGCGAAATTGCTTGGGGTGATAAGGGAAAGAAAATTTTAACAGGAGCAGTGGCTGTTTTCGCCATTGTGATCATGTATTTGTATGTGAGTCCTAGTTCAACAGGGACAATGATTAGTCCACAAGAGCAAGAGCAATTTGACCAAATGGCGAAGAGTGCTCCGAAAGAACAGGTAGCGATGATCGACGATTACAGCAGCGCGTTGCAAGACGTTCGCGCAGAAATTTTCAAAGCAGATGCGAAGCGTTCATTGTTCTTGGTGTTGTTGGTTTCAGGGGCTATCTTGGCCTTATTGTACGTCAAGAACAACACTTTGAAACTAGCTATTCTTCCGATTATTGGTGTTATAGCGCTGCTCGATGGGTTTAGCGTTTCAAGGCGTTATTTAGATTTGGATAAAGAAAAGGGTGCTTACAAGAAATTCGTAACCTTGGAGCAAAAAGAGATTCCTGTTAAACCAAGTGCCGCTGATTTCTCTATTCTCGATTTGGAAAAACCGAACGTTGCAGATTTCGACAACAAGTCGAATGCGTTGGAACAAGCATTGAAGAATTCGGGAATTTACGATCATGTGAAATCGAAAGATGCATTGAAGGAAGTGGCCAACTTCGGGGCGCTTCAATTGAATTCAGATTTCCGCGTGGCTCGATTAGGCAATCCGTTTAATGATGCTGAGACTTCATTCTTCCACAAGAGCATTGGTGGATACCACGGTGCGAAGTTGAAGCGCATTCAAGAGGTGATCGATTTCCATTTGGCTGAAGAACTAGATAGCGCGCTTGCTTATTTGCAAGCTGGAACATTCGATTCATTGGGCAGCAGTCTTTCCATGTTGAATATGTTGAACACGAAATATTACATTGGCAATCCAGAGCAGCCGGCTATTCCAAACAAATTCGCAATGGGCAACGCGTGGTTCGTTTCGAAGGTGAGAACAACCAACAACAGCGACGAAGAGATGATTGTCTTGGGTGAAATTGATACGAAGTTGGAAGCCACAACACAGGCATCTTTCGGAACGCAATTCCATGCAGCGCAAAGCGCAGTGGACAGCACTGCTTCCGTTCGAATGTTGGCTTACGAAACGAAAATCTTGCGTTATGAAGTGAACAACACTTCCGCAGAAGCACAGCCTGTGGTGTTCAGTGAAATCTATTATCCGGAAGGATGGATTTGCAGAGTAGATGGCAATGAAGTGGATGCTGCACGCGTGAACTATGTTCTTCGCGGAGCAATGGTTCCAGCCGGAACGCACACCGTAGAATGGTCTTTCGAGCCAAAAGTTTGGGAGAAAGGAACTACCATCTCTTACGCAGGATCTGCATTGCTTTTCGCATTGCTTGCCTTCGCAGGATTTATGGTTTACAAGGAAGAGAAGAAAGCCTGATTACATAACGGGTTTCTCATGATGCGTGAGGTTCTGAACCAACAGCGCAACATTGGAAGCCAGTATAAGCGGGAATACTACAGTAACAAACCATCCGTAAGGAAAGTGCGTCGCAGCGTAATTCGGTTGAGTCAATCCTAACCATTGTGAATCGCTCGGGACACTTCCTAACACCAAAATATACTGCCACACAATAGAGGCTATTCCAACAATATTGAAGATTGAAAAAGCAAGTCTGTACTTGCTTTTTTTCTTAGGGAAAATAGGCATGCAAATCAAGGCGAGCCCTCCAAATACAATGTCGAAATTCATACCGTAAAAAGTCATTTCCCAAGGTGTCTGTTTCCATGTAGCTAAAAGGTAGAACATAGATGCAATAGGAATTCGCAAGTATTGTAAACTATACAACCACGAAGGGCGAAGGGCTCTCAAGAACCTTGCTCCGCGAGGCGTGAAGGCCAACAGTAAAATTAAAATTGAAGAAAATACAATTGGAAAAAGCAAATGTCCTGTCCCCGTGTTTTTATCCATGTACCAACGATTCAGTGCAAGGGTTGATTGAAAAATCGTCCATCCCAATAAAGCTAAAGCAAACATGTGCGCACGTTGTTGTGCACGATGGTGTCCGCGAACAAACGCGTAAGTCATCATAACGCCCGAAAGCAAAGTAAGAATGCAAGTAACAACAATAAGCGAAAAGGGAATGTTTTCAATCATGATTATGGAAGTATTTTCGATTGCAAGGTAGGTTCAAATTCACAGGCGTTTTTTCCGCTTATGCGGTGTCTGTTTCGCGCAATAAAATTATAAATTCCATTCAACAAAAACAGCGGACAGACGAATGTCAGTATTAACAAGATGGAGAGGGGTGCCTTCACTTCGTAAAACAATTGTCGAAGGGCTAATCCTTTATGGAATTTCCTTCCCTTTACAACTAAAATAATCCCAGATAGCGACTCTCGCTCCTGCACAGATAGAACGCTTTCGGCTTCTTTTCCCTTCAACCCAGAAAAAAATAAATCTGAATGTTTGGAATGTCTGTAGATGCGTTGTACCCAACGGTTGCAAAACAGGCAGTCGCTGTCGAAAAAAAGTATCTTTTTGGGTTCTAACATTCTTACGGAATTAAACAAAGTTAACCTTGAAGTGTCTTTACCTTTGCGAATCTCTTGAGAATTATGGTAAACTGCAGTGTGTTTGGTGAACGAAAGAAAGTGCGATGGTCACTTGGCACTTCTGCGCTCAGTTATACCCTTACCGATAAAATTGCAGATGTTCCAACGGAAACTTGGGATGCACTGAATCACGAAAAGAACATTTTTCTTTCTTCAGAATATTTATCGGCCCTTGCGAAATGTTGGGAAGGGAACCTCTTTTATATTTTGTTTTTCAAAGATGAAACGCCCATGGGTATTGCTGTTTTGCAATACACCTATTTCGTTTCAGGCGAATTAAAGTCGCACGTAGACGTGGAAGGCGGAGCCGGATTTGTTGCACGTGTTTTCGGAAGACAATCGCGGCAATATCCCATAGTTGTATGTGGAAGTCCGTTTTGTACGGGTCCGCACGGATACATTTTTCAAAAGGAAATTCAGGTGGAAGAAGCCACAACGGCTTTGTGTTATGCCCTTACCGATGTGATTCATTTTTTGCGGAAGACGAACAGAGATACACAAGCGGTGGTGGTGAAAGACTTCTATCCGAAAGATTACAATGCGTTGAACGAATTGAAGGAATGCGGATTTCACACATTTGCTGTCGATCATTTGTTAAAGATGCCTTTCGATAGTCAGTGGAAAACCTTCGACGATTATCTGAACGCGCTGAACACGAAGTTCAGAACGAAGGCGAAAGCAGCGTTGAAGAAATTCGAAGGTGTTGAAACCCGGGTTTGGAGCGCCGAAGACTTGGAAGCGAATTCCAACTTGGTTCAGGCATTGTACAGAAATGTATACGATCGCGCAGAGTTCGCCATGGAACCGTTAACGGTTGATTTTTTGGTTGAATTGAAAAACGTACTCAAAGAAAAAATGCTCATTCAGGCCTATTATGCCGCGAATGAAATCATCGGATACCAGATTGCTCTTATTAATGATAAAGAACTCGAGGCGTTTTTAGTTGGAATAGATTACGAAGCGAATTCAACTTACGGACTGTATTCAAACATGTTGCTTTCCTTCGTGAAAATGGCCATTGAGGGCCAATGCGAGGAGATTGCATTTGGAAGAACAGCTGGAGAGATTAAATCTACCTTTGGGGCGGTTCCTGTGGAAATGCGCATAGCGCTTCGTCACCCGGGAAGACTTCGCAACGCATTATTAAAATTATTCTTCACGAAAGTTCATCCGGGAAGTGAGCCTCAACGTTTTCCGTTCAAGCAAGAATGGCAAGGCATTCTCGATACTAAACAAAGGGAATGGAATTCCCAACACAATGGCTAATTCAATAAGTAAAGAACGCTGGATCTTAATTGCTTTAGCAGCCATTCAGTTCACGAATATTGTAGACTTCATGATTATGATGCCCATGGGCGATATTTTGAAGCGCGACTTGGGTGTTGGTCCAACAGGATTTGGATGGTTGGTTAGTTCCTACGGATTGGCAGCGGGGTTGACCTCTTTCTTGGGTGTGTTTTATCTCGACAATCTTCCACGAAAAAAAGCGCTGTTGCTTGCTTACTTAGGATTCATGCTCGGAACGTTAAGCAGCGCACTTGTTCCAACCACCGATAACAATGAATTGAATTACTATCTCTTTGTTGGAACCCGCATTTTAACTGGAATTACAGGCGGATTGTTAGGTGGATTGGTGATGTCAATTGTTGCGGATGTGATTCCCATGGAGCGAAGAGGAAAGGCCATGGCCGCTATTACGCTTGCTTTTTCGTTGGCCTCTATTTTAGGTGTTCCCATGGCGTTAACCCTAGTCGATTTTTTTGATGGAAATTGGCATGTGCCTTTTTATATGGTAAGCGCACTCAGTCTGCCGTTTTGGTTTCTGGCTTGGAAGACATTGCCACCCTTACGCGATCACTTGGAGCGCAGAACGCACAAGTTCGAACCCATGGAAACGTTCAAGGCTTCGTTCTCGAATGTGGCGCAACGAAACGCTTTGCTCTTTACGGTCTTGCTGGTTCTCGGGCAGTTCACGATTATTTCGTTCCTAACTCCGTACATGATTTCCAATGTGAAATTGGAACAACACGAAGTGAAGTACATTTATTTGGTTGGTGGATTCTGCACAGTAATTAGCAGTATTTTAATTGGAAGAGCAGTCGATAAAATTGGAAGATTTAAGGTTTTCGGATTCTTCGCGTTGCTCTCACTCATTCCTATTTTCATTAACACAAATCTTCCGGAAACTGATTTGTGGATTGTGTTAACCATTGCTGGATTTTTCTTCGTGATGGTAACTGGAAGAATGATTCCAGCTAACACAATAGTGAGCGGTGTGGTTAACCCCAAGCACAGAGCCGGTTTCATGAGTTTGAACTCTGCAGCTCAAAGCACAGCATCTGGCATAAGTGCTGCTTTAGCTGGGAGTATTATTACACAAGCCAACGCTAATGCGCCTCTAGAGAACTATCACATTGTTGGATATGTGGCCATGTGCTTCACCCTTATGGCCTTCTTCATTATGCTTCGTTTGAAAAACTTGGCGAAGAAAGTGGAAGAAAACAATTAAATTCGCAAGACTATGAGAGCCATTGAAACCATTCCTCATCCGCGCATGCGCATTGTTGTTCATTCATGGAACGGCAAGTGGATTGTGGAGTTCGAAGCTGCATCATACAAACAAGCCATAAAGATTGATCAAGAGGCAGTGAAAACCATTGAGGCAGTCCGCGTATTACTAAACGAAGATTTTTTAACCGAAATTGAAAGCCAATTTCAAAACTTACACAAAGCATGGAGCATCAACTTTCAGAAAACAAACCCGTAAAGAAACCTTTCGCATTTAATTTAATTCTAGTAGTTCTTTTTGCAGGAACATTTGTGGCCTTGTTGGTTATGTGGAATAAGTTGAATGCCGCCATGGAGTTGGCTGAAAAGTCGAAGGTGGTAGATACCATTAGCCCAGGTCAAATGAAGATTGCTTATGTGAACTTGGATTCGTTGAATTCCCAATATTTATTTATTACCGAGAAATCAGCGGAGTTAGAGAAAAGTGCATCAGCGGCAGAGGCCAAGGTAAAGGGAGAAGCGGCTAAGCGTCAGAAAGAAGTTGATGATTTAGTGCTTTATGCTCAAAAGGGAAATTTGCCGGCCGACGAGCAGGCGACTGTTCAAGGTAGATTGGGACAATTGCAAAATGAATTGGCGCAGATTCAACAACAAGAAGAGCAGTTGCTTATGCAAAATGAATCGGCCATGCAAGAAGACTTGAGAAAGAAGTTGGAGGTCTTTACTGCGAATTATGCGAAGGCAAACGGATGGGATTATATTGTTTCTTATCAAAGCACGGCGCCACTTATTTTATTTGCCAATCCGCTTTATGATTTAACAACTGAAATTGTGAAGGGATTAAATGCAGAATACGAAACCGAAAAGCAAAGCAAGTAATGACTATAGCCGAACGCAAATACGCCGAGAACATAGCCGAGTATATTATTTACATGTGGCAAATGCAAGACTTGCTTCGTGCGGTGAACATGGATGTTGAATCGCTCGACAGCTTTTTGCGTTCGTTCATTCCAACCGAAGAAAAAATTCAGGAAGAAAAAACATGGTTTGAAGGATTAGCCAAAAGCATGAAGCGCAGTAACGCCGAAGAAAAGGGTAATGTAGAAGAAGTGCAAGAAGTTCTTTCTGAATTGAATTTACTTCACACCACGTTGAACACGCTTCTTCGTGACGATGAATACATTGCAGCGAATGAACGCGCAAGGGAAAATCTAGACGCTTATCGCGAAAGAGCAAACGGAAAAGCACTGAGTGAAGTGGAAGCTTATCTTACCGCGCTATATGGACTCATGGTTCTGCGTTTGCGCAAACAAGAGATTTCTGAAGAGACCAAAGATGCCATGAAAACATTTTCAGATGTGATGGTTTTATTGGCGCTTCAGTATAATAAAATGAAAAAAGGAGAGTCTCTGCAACATTTTAATTAAATTAGCTTGACGGTTTGACTTAAACATACAATTATATGAAAAACGTATTTCTATTTCTGTTTTTAATTGCAGCGACTTTTGTTTCTGCTCAGAAACACTCAAATTATGGCTCTGTGAAAGTTTTGTCAGCTTATACACAAAGTACTTTTGGTTATAATGCAGGTTATTATGTGGAATTTAAGAACAATGGTACGAAATCGGTTGATGGTATGAAATGGAGGGCCAGATTTTATAATAATTTTGGCGAATTAGTTGGAACACGGGATGGTCAATGGCAGTCGGGAAACTTCACAAAACCAATTCCTATTGGAGGCACTGCTGAGGATCTTGAAGGAGTGTGGGTTGAAGGCGCTACGAAAGTTTTCATTACGGTTAAGATGGTTCACTATACCGACGGAACTAGCGTCAAAAGAAAATAACTACCTTTCAAATACAATGGTTACCGGACCGTCGTTTACCATTTCGACTTTCATATCTGCACCGAAGATTCCTGTTTCAACTTTTGCAATACGCTTTTTCATTTCAGTAATGAAAAATTCATAGAGCGGAATCGCTTGTTCCGGACGTGCGGCTTCAATGAAGCTCGGACGATTTCCCTTCTTTGTATCTGCATACAGCGTGAACTGACTAATCAAGAGCATACTTCCTTCAGCATCTAAAACACTCTTGTTCATCTTTCCTTCTTGGTCGGAAAAAACGCGAAGCTTCACAATTTTTTCTAGTGTTGGAAGAATACTTTCTTCTGTGTCGCTGGAAGAAAAACCAATGAGCAGCAAGAGTCCGTGTTCAATGCTTCCAATAATCTTGGAATCTACTTTTACAGAGGCGCTCGACACGCGTTGAAGAACAATTTTCATGAATTTATTTATTCGGAGTTACTATCCCGCTTTCAAAAAGGAACACGTCGATCGTTTCGGAATTTCGAACCAACATCCATCCTTTTTCTTTGTCGAGTTTTACAATGTCGAGGTGACCGAATTTACTTCTGTCCCAGCGCGTGGTGTCTTTTCCATGTAAGAGAATGGTTGGGAAAACCGTTTTGTTGTATTCGGAAATAAGCCATCTTCTTCTTTCGTAATGCGGAATATAGGTGGAAGGAAATTCGGACTGAAGGCACTGACATCCGTAGGTTACCGGCTGTCCGGGAGTATCGCCGGTAATTGCAATAAGAAGCGAAGGGTGTTCTCCGAATTCAACCATTTCCGCACATTGTTTTTTCAGGTCGCTAATTCGCACAACATGCACACACCAAGATTTCGATTCGTCAATGGCACTTGACAGTAATGACGAGAAAAAAACTGTTTTTATTCCGAAAGAAACAACAGCGAGTAGGAGCGTAATGCGAATGAATTTTAATTTATTTTTCGAAGAGAGAAACGAATAGAAATACAACGAAAGGAAGATGAATACGAATGGAAGAGCAAGGAAAAATCTTCCACCTGAAAAGAAAAGGGAATAGGAGCTTTCTTTCGTCTTTTCCAAGAAAAATGATCCAAGAATGGCCAACAAGACGAAGACAATTGTCCACGCCTCAAGCCGTTTGTTTTTCTTCCACAATAAAATTATTGCAGCAGGAAGAAGGAGCACACTAATAAATCCGAATCGCCAAAACAGCGGTGAGACCTGATCGAAGTAATTGTTGAAGCGATAAAGCGTTTCAAGGAAACTGGCCCAGCTGAGTTTCACGCTGGGCGCAACGTGAATGAGCAATTCCGGATGCGATTTATAATATTGAAAGTTGAAGTAGAAGGGAAGTAGTCCGATTATAAAACCAACACCGAAGAAAAGCACTGCACGCAAAATGAATTTCTTGTTCCAATGAATGCTTGGAATAATGAGTGGAAGAAGCAAAGCGCTGTTCAAATTTCCGTAGAGACCCCATCCAATAAAAAGTCCTGCGAAAACCAGTGAGAGATTTGTTCGGAAATATTTCCAACAGAATAATCCAAGACTTACAAAAAAGATTCCGCCTACAAATCCGCGAGGAATGGCTGTGAGTAGACTGTATTCCAAAGGAAGCAATAGGCAAATGATGAGTGGAATTAGGGCAGATTGAGCAGATAATTTTTGTTTGAAATAAAACGCTAAGAGAAAAAATGGAGTGGTGGAAAGTATCAGTGTTGCAAGCGGAAGTGCAGCGTAAACAGGAAATCCAATTTTCATGAAAGGCACGGCCAATAAGGGTTCTATGTTAGGTCCATAACTTTGTCCGTAGAAGCAAGGTCCATGAAAAATTCCATTTGAAAGATCAGTTGCCACTTGCCACAAGAGCGTTTGATCGCTGTCTGTGTATTGAATGGAAAAGAAGAAATACACAAGCAATTTTTCAACGAGCACGAAGGCTGAAAGCACGTAAAAGAGTCTTTTGTATTGCTGTTGATTCATGGTTAAATGTCCACAAAGGATGAATGCTTGCACAAGTTATTATATTTTCGTGAGGAATGTCGAAACTGGAAAATGATATTTCTTTTTTAAAAGGAGTTGGACCTGCGCGGGCCGATCAATTTCGCATGGAATTGGGTATTCGCACGTGGGAAGATTTGCTCATGCATTATCCGTTTAGGTATGTCGACAAAAGTCAGTTTCAGAAAGTGAACGAAGTGAAGTCAGACGCCGTTGCGGTGCAGTTGCAAGGAACAATTGTGCGGTTGACGGAACTGGGAGAAGCGCGCGCCAAGCGCTTGGTCGGAATCTTTCAAGACGAGACGGGTACCATGGAGTTGGTGTGGTTCAAAGGAGCGCGTTGGCTGAAGAGTAGTTTGCCTGTGAACAAGCCTTGTTTGGTGTATGGAAAACCAACCGAGTTCAAAGGGAAATTCAACATTGCTCATCCGGAAGTGGAAGAGATTGAATCTTCGCGCATGGCCGCTGGTGTGGGATTGAAGCCTGTGTATAGCACAACAGAGAAGATGTCGAATAGGGGATTGAACAGCAACGTGATTGGAAAATTAACGCTGCACTTGTGTGAAGAAGTTCGTCATGAAATTCCTGAAGTGTTGCCGCAGGAATTGATTCAACAATACAAATTAATTTCTCGCGCGGAAGCGTTGGTTCAATTGCATGCGCCCGCGAATGCCGAGAAGTTGGAGCAGGCGCGCAGACGATTGAAGTTCGAGGAATTGTTTTTCCTTCAATTGCAAGTGTTGCAAACGAAGTTGGCGGGCACGGTTGAGCAGCGCGGAGTGGTGTTCGAGAAGGTGGGAGAACTCTTCAATTCATTTTATAAAAAGCATTTGCCGTTTGAATTAACGGGAGCGCAGAAGCGTGTGGTGAAAGAGATTCGCACCGATGTGGTGAAGGGCTTTCACATGAACCGGCTGGTTCAGGGCGATGTTGGAAGTGGGAAAACCATTGTTGCACTCATGGCTATTTTGTTGGCCATAGACAACGGCTATCAGGCTTGTTTGATGGCGCCGACAGAGATTTTAGCGAATCAGCATTTTGAAGGAATCTCGCAATTGTTAGAACCTTTGGGTGTTCGTGTTGAATTACTCACCGGATCGGTAAAGAAGAAAAATCGTATTCCGATAATGGAAGATTTGAAGAGTGGTGAGTTGAAGTTCATCATTGGAACGCACGCGTTAATAGAGCCTGTTGTTGAATTTGCGAATTTGGGATTGGTGGTCATCGATGAGCAACATCGTTTTGGAGTAGCGCAGCGTGCGGCCTTGTGGAAGAAAGCGGCCTTGCCTCCACATATTTTAGTCATGACCGCAACGCCTATTCCGCGTACGCTGGCCATGACAGTGTATGGCGATTTAGATGTGAGTATTATCGATGAGCTTCCTCCGGGAAGAAAGCCTGTGAATACGCAATGGCATACCGATGCTTATCGGTTGATGTTGTTTGAATTCATTCGTCAGGAAATCGCGTTGGGCCGACAGGTCTATGTGGTTTATCCAATGATTGAAGAAAGCGAGAAGATGGACTACAAAGACTTGTTCGACGGTTACGAAAGTATGTCGCGTGCGTTTCCATCTCCGAAGTATTTCATATCCATTGTTCATGGAAGAATGAAGGCTGAAGATCGCGATTTCGAGATGAAGCAGTTCATAGAGAAGAAGACGCAGATCATGGTGGCTACTACGGTTATTGAAGTAGGAGTGAACGTCCCGAATGCGAGTGTGATGGTTATAGAGAGTGCCGAGCGGTTTGGCTTGTCGCAATTGCACCAGTTGCGCGGCAGGGTAGGGCGAGGAGCCGATCAGAGTTATTGTGTCCTTATGACAGGACATAAGTTAAGCGACGATACGAAGTTGCGCATGGAGACCATGGTTCGCACAACCGACGGGTTTGAAATTGCTGAAGTCGATTTACGCTTACGCGGCCCTGGCGATTTGGCGGGCACAGCGCAGAGCGGTGTTTTGCAATTGCGTATCGCAGACATGGTGAAGGATCAGCAGATGATGGCGGCAGCGCGTAACATAGCGAACGAATGGCTTTCCGAAGATCCGCAGTTGACTAGTGATAATAGCGCTCCTATTCGTGAAGAGTTGTTCAGGTTGAAAAAGAAGAAGAGTGATTGGAGTGGGATTTCTTAACGCAACGGAGTTGCGATGACCACTGCGTGGATGACACACTTTGTGTGATGACCGTTCCGGATGACACTTTGTGATGACCGCTTCGCGGAGTTGGTGTCTCAATTCTGCAACAACTATTATCAACTTGAAAATCTCGTACCATTGGTGCGAGAAATTTCTTGGACTCGTTTAATTTTTTATTTCAATTGAAATCACTACTTTTGTTTATCATGACAATTCGATATCTTACTTTACAATATCATCATAAAGAATCAACAAATGTATTTTAGGAAACAAGAGTTAATAGACTCCCAAAATGAAAGTCTATTTTTATGGGGAGCGCGGCAAACAGGAAAAAGCACGCTGTTAAAAACGCTGTTTCCGGATGCGTTGTGGTTTGATCTTTTGCTTTCAGATGTTTATGAAAGATTATTACGAAATCCGTCCATGCTTCGTGAAACCATAGCTGCTGGTCAGTACACGGTAATGATCATTGATGAGATACAACGTATTCCTGAATTATTAAACGAAGTTCATTGGATCATTACCCATTTGCCGGTAAGGGTTATTATGAGCGGATCAAGTCCAAGAAAAATTATTCGTTCGAACACCAATCTTCTTGGTGGAAGGGCATTGAGGTATGAACTCTATCCATTCACCAGTGCGGAAATTCCAAACTTTGATTTATTAAAGGCCTTGAACAATGGCTTACTGCCGAGGCATTACTTGTCATCATCGCCGAAAAAAATGATCTCAGCTTATGTAGGAAATTACCTACGCGATGAGATTGCAGGAGAAGCAAAAATCCGCAATGTTGCCAATTTTTCACGCTTTCTTGAATCGGCTGCATTCAGTAACGGTGAAATGGTTAATTATGCCAACATTGCTTCGGATTGTGGAGTGAGTGCGGTAACAGTAAAGGAGTATTTTCAAATATTGGAAGACACGCTAATCGGGCGATTCCTGCCATCTTATCAAAAGAAACCGAAAAGAAGAGTAATTACAGCACCTAAATTTTATTTCTTTGATATTGGAGTTGTAAATTATTTATTGAAAAGAGGGAAAATAGATTTCGGAAGTGAGCTTTTTGGGAATGCATTTGAGCATTTTATTTACAATGAACTATACGCGCACAGCAGCTATTCAGGGAAGGATTATCCCATTTACTATTGGCGAACCGCTTCACAGATTGAAATTGATTTCGTTCTCGGCAATCACGATGTGGCCATAGAAGTAAAAGCAACTAGCAATGTTCAATCGAGGCATCTGAAAGGCTTGAAATCCTTTTCGGAAGAATATGCCGTAAACCAACTTGTTTTGGTGTGCAACGAGCCTTTACCCCGAATTTCAGAAGGTGTTCGAATATTGCCATGGAAAGTATTTTTGGAAGAACTTTGGTCGGATAAAATAATTTAACAACGCAGTTCTCATTACGAAGTAGGAATAACGCAGTTCCCATTACGTAGTAGGAATAACGCAGTTCCCATTACGTAGTAGGAACAACGAAGTTCCCCATCCCCTAAGGGCGACATTCGAAATGCCCCCAGTGAAGCTGGGGGATAAAGGTTTCGAATAATTCAAATTCTTAAGAGAGGAAAACTATCTCATGATTCTATCCCCCAGCTCTGCTGGGGGCATTTTGGATGCCGCTCGCTGAGCGAGCTCGGATCATCCTCTAAAGAACAGAGTAATTTGAGGTGCCAATTTGGAACCTCAAAAAAAGTACAAGATAACAGGCGATTTATGTGTCCAACTAATTTCTCTCACCACTGTTGAGAGTTTTGGATAATCCTGATATGTCTGATAATCCTGCGGATCAATCACCTTGTGATCAATCTGATTTCATCAGATTAATTGCTTCACAATCAATTAGCTTTGGTGATTAATCCTACGGATTATCTCGTAACGACTTACTGCAACGCAGTTCCAATTATAAAATAGGAATTACGAAGTAAGAATAAAACCGAAGGTTTTCTATTTACGAAGTTCTCATTTCAATCGATTTTCCATAAACTATCATTCGTGTTTCGTTCACTTCTGATAGAAAATAGGGGTTGCGAATAGCAGAGTAACTGATTAAATCGACTTTGCGATGAAGCAGTTGTTCCAAATCGCCCTCTAGTTCAAGCAACGCCGTGCCCTTTACTATTGGATCAATTTGCGGCGAAAATTCAACAAGAACATCTACGTCGCTGGCATCGTTAAATCTGTCATTCATGCAAGAACCGAAAAGTGAAGCACACGACACCTCATGACGCTCGAATAACTCGACCATCTTCGGTAATTGCATTTCTATTTCGCGATTTAATTGCATATTCAAATTTACATTTTCTATCGAGACAAACCTACTTTGTGGAAATAGATTTTGCACTAATTTTTATATGTAGGTTATATGCTGTTTATTCAACCGCGGAGCGGAGGACACAACACGTTGTGATGACAATCTACGATTGATGACGAACAAGTTCGATGACCGTTCCGGAGGACACTTCGTGATGACCGCTTCGCGGAGGCTGCTATCAACGAAGTTCCAATTATGCAATAGGAATTACGCAGTAGGAATAAAATCTTCGATTTTCCAATTACGAAGTTCATGTAACTTCGTTGCGCATTGAACTTTTCAATGAGCGTTATGTTATCTATAAAATTCCTTTTGCATGCAAAAGTCTGGTTACGTTTTTAAACCTTTTGAAGAACCCAATCTAACTCCGTTCGAGAGACTGTTCGATGTGTTCAGTGAACTCATTACGCATACTTCCGGAGATGTAGATGAGGCGTTGGAGTGGTTGGAAGAGATTGATAAGGAGTACAAACTTACCACCGACGACTATACCATGGAAGATTTTATTGAAGATTTGAAGAAGAAGGGTTATCTGAAGGAAGAGATTCTGCCAGATGGAAAAGGACAAGTGTCCATAACTGCAAAGACCGAACGCACCCTTCGCAAAAACGCCATGGATCAGATCTTCGGGAAGATTCGCAAAAGCGGTGCGGGAAATCACAAGAGCAAGAAAAGTGGACAAGGCGATGAAGCAACCGGAGAGTTCCGAAGCTTTCAATTCGGAGATTCATTCGAAAACATTTCGGTGACCGAAAGTTTGAAGAACGCGCAAATCAACAACGGCGTAGGCGACTTCAAATTAACCGAACAAGATCTGGTGGTGGAAGACACACACCACAAATCGCAAATGAGTACAGTGCTCATGATAGACATTAGCCATAGCATGATCCTCTACGGAGAAGACCGAATCACTCCCGCGAAGAAAGTAGCGCTGGCGCTGGCAGAGCTCATAACTACTTCCTACCCGAAGGACACACTCGATGTCATTGTTTTTGGCGATGATGCCTGGCCAATAAAAATCAAAGACCTTCCTTACTTAAATGTTGGTCCTTATCACACGAACACCGTTGCCGGTTTAGAACTGGCCATGGATATTCTTCGAAGAAAAAGGAATACGAACAAGCAGATCTTCATGATTACCGACGGTAAGCCAAGCTGCCTTCGCTTGCCCGACGGACAATATTACAAGAACAGCAACGGGTTAGATGAGCATATTGTTGAACGCTGCTACACCATGGCCGCACAAGCGCGCAAGATGCACATTCCCATTACAACCTTCATGATTGCGCAAGATCCGTATTTGCAATCTTTCGTGGAAGAGTTCACGAAGTCGAACAAGGGCAAAGCATTTTATACAGGATTGAAGGGATTGGGTGAAATGATTTTTCACGATTACGAAACGAATAGAAAAAAACGAATTAATTAATAAATGAATACTTCAATCACAACATTTGGCGCCCTGAAGGCATCTGGATATATTTCGAAAAGCATAAAAAACGAGTTGCGCGATAACCTCATCGTTTCCATTCAAGAAGGAAAAAATACATTTCCTGGAATGCACGGATACGAGGAAACTGTGATCCCACAATTGGAACGCGCCATTTTATCGAAGCACAACATTAATCTTCTGGGCCTACGCGGACAAGGGAAAACACGCATTGCGCGCTTGATGATTAATCTTCTCGACGAATACATTCCTTTTGTATCTGGAAGCGAAATGAACGACGATCCGTTCCATCCGATTAGCAGATATGCGCGCGATCTAATGGAAGATAAGGGAGACGAAACGCCCATCACTTGGCTTCATCGCTCGGAACGCTTTTTCGAAAAGCTTGCCACGCCCGATGTGACCATTGCCGATTTAATTGGAGACATTGATCCGATTAAGGCTTCCAATTTGAAATTGAGTTATGCCGACGAACGCGTGATTCACTTCGGAATGATTCCAAGAGCAAACAGATGTCTTTTCGTGATTAACGAATTGCCCGATTTGCAAGCGCGTATTCAAGTGGCGCTATTCAATATTTTGGAAGAAGGAGATGTGCAGATTCGTGGATTTAAATTGAGACTTCCTCTCGATTTACAATTTGTCTTCACCGCGAATCCGGAAGACTACACCAATCGCGGAAGCATTGTTACCCCGCTGAAAGACCGCATTGGCTCTCAGATTTTAACGCACTACTCAGCTGACATTCAAACCGCGAAGAAAATCACGAAGCAAGAATCCGAGAAGTTGGAAGACCGTATGTGTAAGGTTCATGTTCCGGAATTGGCAAGAGACATTCTCGAGCAAATTGCTTTCGAAGCAAGACAAAGCGAATACATCGATCACAAGAGCGGCGTGAGTGCGCGTATGAGTATTACTGCGTTTGAAAATTTGATTAGCACAGCTGAACGTCGCGCGTTAATGAACAAAGAAAGCTCAACCGCTGTTCGTTTCAGCGACCTCATGGGCATGGTTCCATCTATAACTGGAAAGGTTGAATTGGTTTACGAAGGCGAGCAGGAGGGAACGGCATTCGTTGCGAATCACTTGATTGGTGAAGCGACTAAAACACTTTTCTTGAACTACTTCCCGAAAATTGAAAAGCTAAAGAAGCAAGATCAATCAACCCCGTACGACGAAGTTATTCAATGGTTTTTCGATGCAGACTCTTTCGAGTTAATCGATGAGTCGAATGAAGAAACCTACGTCAAAGCGCTCCTATCGGTTGAACCACTCGTGATATTGTTAAACAGGTATCAACCGAACGTTGCAACCGCTGACGTTCCGTTCTTAATGGAATTCGTGTTGTGGGCGTTGGTAGAATTCAAAAAACTGTCTAAACACCGCACTGCAGGAGGCACGGCGTTTAATGATTCGTTTGATCTCTATTTCGATAAATAGAGATTTCGCTCCGAAAAAATCTGCCTAAAAAACGGATCCTTCAAGTCTTTGATGAATCGAATGGCTTCGCCGGTTGATTTCATTTCTGGACCGAGTTCTTTGTTGACTTCTGGGAATTTTTCGTAGCTGAATACTGGAATCTTTATCGCGTAGCCGTTGCGTTTCGGTTGGAAGTTAATGTCCTTCACCTTCAATTCACCCAACATAACTTTCGTTGCATAGTTAACATAGGGCTCATCGTAGGCTTTCGCTATGAAAGGCACTGTGCGCGATGCACGCGGATTCGCTTCTATAATGTATACAACGTCGTCTTTAATGGCGAACTGAATGTTTATCAGACCAACCGTTCCAAGCGCCAAGGCAATCTTCTTCGTGTGCTCTTCAATCTGAGTCATAACAAGGTCGCCCAAGTTATATGGAGGAAGAACACCGTATGAGTCACCGCTGTGAATTCCGGCAGGTTCAATGTGCTGCATAATGCCAATGATGTAAACATCTTCTCCGTCGCAGATAGCATCGGCTTCCGCTTCAATAGCGCCTTCCAAGAAGTGATCTAACAAAATCTGATTGTCGGGCATGTCGCGAAGAATGTTCACTACATGTTGCTCCAACTCGTGCTCGTTAATGACAATCTTCATCTTTTGTCCACCCAATACATAGCTCGGACGAACCAACAACGGGAAGCCTAAATTTTTCGAAAGTTCAATGGCTTGTTCTGCGTTTTCTACCACTCCGAAATCGGGATACGGAATGTTGTTGTCCTTCAAACAATTTGAAAAACGACCTCTGTCTTCCGCCAAGTCTAAGGCGTCGAAAGAGGTTCCCAATATTTTAATTCCGTAGCGCTGTAATTTTGCAGCCAGCTTCAAAGCTGTTTGTCCACCAAGCTGGACTATTACTCCCACAGGATTTTCATGACGAATGATGTCGTAAATGTGCTCCCAGAAAACCGGTTCGAAATACAATTTATCCGCAGTGTCGAAGTCGGTTGAAACGGTTTCCGGATTGCAATTGATCATGATGGTTTCATATCCGCATTCCTTCGCAGCAAGCACACCGTGCACACACGAGTAGTCGAACTCAATACCTTGACCAATGCGGTTCGGTCCGCTTCCCAATACAATTACTTTTTTGTTTTCGGAACGAACACTTTCATTCTCGTATTCGAAGGTGCTGTAATAATATGGAGTCTTCGCTTCGAACTCTGCAGCGCAAGTGTCTACTAATTTGTAAACACGCTGAATGCCCATCTCGTCGCGCTTGGTGTAGACTTCACTTTCCAAGCATTTCAGAAGGTGAGCGATTTGTCTGTCGGCGTATCCTTTTTGCTTCGCTTCGAACAACAATTCTTTCGGAATGGAAGTGAGCGTATGCTTTTCAATCACGCGTTCCAACTGAAGTAATTCTTCAATCTGCTTCAAGAACCACAAGTCAATGCGTGTTTTTTCTTGAATGGTCTTGAATGGAATACCCAATTTAATAGCGTCGTAAATGTGGAAAATACGATTCCAACTTGGGTGTTCTAACGAGTCTAATATTTCTTGTTGATCGCGAAGTTCTTTGCCGTCGGCACCTAATCCGTTTCTATTTATTTCTAAGGATTGACAAGCTTTTTGAAGGGCTTCTTGAAATGTTCTTCCAATTCCCATGACTTCACCAACACTCTTCATTTGCAAGCCTAATTCGCGATTGCATCCCGGGAATTTATCGAAATTCCATCTTGGTATTTTCACAATTACGTAATCCAAGGTTGGTTCGAACAACGCCGAAGTGCTCTTGGTAATCTGATTTTGAAGTTCGTCGAGGTGATATCCGATAGCAAGCTTCGCTGCAATTTTCGCAATTGGATATCCAGTTGCTTTCGAGGCCAAAGCTGAAGAGCGCGAAACGCGCGGATTAATTTCAATGGCAATAATGTCTTCGTTCGCATCTGGAGAAACAGCGAATTGCACGTTACATCCACCAGCGAAGTTTCCTATTTTGCGCATCATCATAATAGCCATGTCGCGCATCTTTTGGAAGGTCGTATCGCTTAAAGTCATGGCAGGAGCAACAGTGATACTGTCTCCGGTATGTATTCCAATTGGATCGAAATTTTCAATGCTACAGATGATGACCACGTTGTCGTTCGCATCGCGAAGCAACTCGAGTTCGTATTCCTTCCAACCCATTAACGCTTTGTCAATCATGACTTCGTGAATAGGGGAAAGGTGAAGTCCGCGCGTTAGCAAACGATCGAAGTCAGATTGGTTGTGAACGAGACTTGCCCCCGATCCGCCAAGAGTATAGGAAGGGCGAATACAAAGTGGGAATCCGAACTGCTGTGCAATTTCTTTTCCTTCTAGAAAAGACTTTGCAGTTAATTGTGGAGCCATAGGCACCCCAATTTCAATCATTAAATCGCGAAACGCCTCGCGGTTTTCAGTAATCTCAATGGCCTTGGTATCTACTCCCACCATGCGAACACCGTATTGTTCCCACAGACCGCTTTCTTCGCATTGAATGGCGAGGTTCAAAGCGGTTTGTCCACCCATAGTTGGAAGAACGACATCTATCTTGTGATTCTGAAGAATGGTTTCAATACTAGCCGTTTCAAGTGGAAGCAGGTAAATATTGTCTGCAACAACCTTGTCGGTCATAATGGTGGCAGGGTTGCTATTGATGAGGGTTACTTCAATGCCTTCCTCGCGTAACGACCGCGCAGCTTGGCTTCCAGAGTAATCAAATTCACAGGCTTGTCCGATAACGATGGGTCCAGAACCAATAATGAGGACCGACTTAATGCTTTTGTCTTTAGGCATTTTTTTTTTATCTCACTTCGTAGGGTGAAGTAAGGCGCGTGTTTCTAATACGGTTGCGAAATTACAACCAACAATGGTTATGGTGCAAGTCGAGATTTTAACAGTTGTTGACAACGGAAGATTTTAACCTGCAAATCGTAAAAATTAGAACTGAGAAATTTTACCTTAACGAAATAAAGAAGGACTTTCTTCGTAACCCATATGTTAGGGGATGCTAGTAATTTCAAAAAAATATTAATTAGTTATTTATTTATATATTTGACACACATGAAAAAGCAATTATTGATTTTAGTGACGGCTGTATTATTCTTCGGGTCAGCCAAAGCGCAAAATATTTACTTTTCACCGGGATATCTTTTTACGTCCCTGAAAATTTCAACCGGAGACAGCACCATAATTAGTGCCAGCGCAAATAATTTCAGCTTGGGTTTGCGCGGAGAGAAAAGAGCATTAAATGGACATTTGGGTATTTTTGCGGGTGCTAATTTTCAATATTTCAATAGTAAAGTGAATATATCAAATGTTGAGAAGGTGATTAGAGTTTCTGCGATCACTCCTCACGTAAGACTTAAAGGCTACATTCAAGAAGATGAGGGTCCATTTATTTTCGCAGGAACTCAATTGTTTTTGGTTCCTTTCAATACCAACTCGAGCGTTGATTTGGCTTCGGTGAGATTTGAGGGTGGTGCGGGAATATTATTTGAAAACGGCTTATCTGTTAATATTTCTGCAGCAAATTCTTTTATAAAATCATTGAATAATGATAGTTCAATTGGGAAATCTTGGTTCTTCGGAGTGGATGTAGATATTCAGATTGGAGATTTCTAATATTTCATAAGAATTATTCATGAATCTGAAAGCAGGCTGTTTGTTCAGAGTTTAATAAAATGTATACTATTCTCAATTTCTTTGAGATAAATTTCAAGCGGCGTTTTTGAGATCTAGTTTTGATTTATTTGAACAATTTTTTCAGGTTGGATAACAAGACTCATTTGCAAACGCGGTTTTGTGAAAAATTGAAAGTTATTTGCTTCAAATTAGGAAACAAGACTTTAATGATTCAGACGTGCGTAAAGATTGGCTTGCCCTCGGAATTGAGCAGCTTAAATCAGGTGGAAAGATTTATACAGGAATTGGTTTCAGATTACAAGATTTGTCAGAAGCGATACAGCGATATTTTGGTTGCTGTTTCTGCTGCTGTGAGCAACGCCATTCATTATGGACACAAAGAACATAGCGCTCGTTTGTTTTATGTTGAATTTAATTTAATTGAAGATGGGTATTTGAAATGTGTTATTTCAGACTCAGGCAAAGGATTTGATTATAACAATGTTCCGGATCCAACGGACCCGAACATCGATGAACAAAGGGGAGGTAGAGGTATTTATCTCATGCGGAAATTGAGCGATAACTGTACATTTAACAAGAATGGGTCAGAAGTTATTTTAGAGTTTGAATTAGGTTGTAGTTGATTTAATTAAGGTAGGCTTCGCCAAGGCACAAAGGTGCCTTGTTTGCGGGGCATCTTTCTGAAAGAATCTTTTGAAAAATCTTACGAAGTGTCTTGTAGCTCGCTACATAAGTTTATGCCCCTTCTCTACCATCTTCCATTCAACATGCGGAAGATGAGCAGTAAGTAAACGAAGCCTTTCCCCATGCTTCCAAGGAATAATTACATCGTGTTTTCCAAAAATAAATTCAGTCGGAATTTTATTCTTTTCAATCGATTGCGCAATTAAATTCATTTCCGGATAGCAATGTCTGTAGCCCATCCAAACATCGAATACCTGCTCGCGCACTTTACGCTCATGCATGTAGTATTCCACAAAACGAAATAATTTAATGGGAAGTAATTTGAGCGATTTCAATAAGCGCGCAAATCCAATAACGACACTGGCGTTTTTCTTCAATCTGTTTGCAATACTTCTTCCCAACATTGTTCCAACTGTGAAGGCGTAGAGCTTGTTTCTTGTTAGTCCGTCGCTGGCTAGAAATTTAGCTGAAGTAATTTTTTCTCCCACATGTTGAATAAGCATGAGCCCGAGTCTACCTCCCATGCTGTAGGAAAGCAGCCTGCATTTTTCAACACCGAAATGATTCAATATGAAATAAAACTGCGCCACCCACGCTTCAACTGAAAGTCCTTCTTTTAATTCCTGTGGGGTGAAGGAATCACTTCCTTCATGAGACCAAAATCCAATAGCAACCATGCGCTCGTTATCTTTCAATTCATGGGCAAAGGAATCGAAGCCTTCCGGACTTCTTCCGAATCCATGCAAGCATAAAATCAGTTCTGTTGCGTTGTCGGAAGTACTCCATTCAACAACTTTGAATGATTTATTTTGAAAGGATAAGGAATAGGTTTTTAGATTCATGATGTTTCCCATCACGAAGGTATTTCATTCAGTAGAAATTATCGTACTATTTCAATCACCACTTCATTGCGTCTTCCAAAGAGTTGGTAGGGAGGATTGTATCCTAAAAATTTAAAATTTCCTTTGGCCTGAATGCCTTTTGAATTCAAGTAATTCTGAAGTTCCTGTTTGTGTTTCTCGCGGTCGCTGTCGTCTGCAAATCCGCTGAATCGGATAGCGGCCATAACCTGTTCTTCAGTCTTCGATAAAATAACCTGACTGTTTTTCGGCTTTGGAAGATTGTTCATGTCGTAACCTTCAGGCATAACGAAACTCATGGAAGACAAACTGTCGTTAATGTCCATTTGAACCGGTGAGGTCATTGCAATTTGAGTTTCGCTTTCGTTTCCACCGAAAATATAACCCGCCAAGGTTCTGAATCCTGGACTGGCCATTTCATCGTATGATTTGGCTTTCGACTGGACGGTAGCGAGTGTGGCAGAAGAATAAAGACGTATTTCAATATCGCCATCCTTCTCAAGCACAGTGTAGGGTTGTTCTTTGGTTTTGTTGGTCGACATATATACGAACGATTGAAGGAGAATGAATAAAACGGCAACAACCAATAAGATGTATGCCATAAGTTTTTTACGTTTCATATTATTTAAACCTTTGGGAAGGGTGATTGTTCAGTTGGGCTTAACCCAATTTAAGTCAAGATTTGTATTACGACCACTAACCTTTCATACTATTTTCAGAGTAGTTCTGCCATTTATCAAGAACTGCTTGCATATCCGCAGGAAGTTCACTTTCAAAACTCATCCATTCTCCAGTTGTAGGATGCGTGAAAGAAAGTGTTCGAGCATGAAGGGCTTGTCTTGGCAATAAGTCTAAACAGTTTTGCACGAATTGCTTGTACTTCGTAAACGTTGTTCCTTTCAGAACTCGGTCTCCGCCATATTCGAAGTCGCCAAAGAGCGTGTGCCCAATGTGCTTCATGTGAACGCGAATTTGGTGCGTTCTTCCTGTTTCCAGTTTACATTCCACTAAAGTCACATAGCCGTAGCGCTTCAATACTTTGTAATGAGTTACCGCATGCTTCCCATGGTCGCCTTCCGGAAATACGGTAAACACTTTTCTGTCTTTCAAACTGCGTCCTGTATTTCCAATCACCGTTCCGTCTTCCTTCACATCGCCCCAAACGAGGGCAACATATCTGCGGTCTAGCGTTCGGTCGAAAAACTGCTTGCCTAAATGCGTGAGCGCCTCTTCCGTCTTTGCAATAACCATAAGACCTGTCGTGTTCTTATCCAGTCTGTGAACCAAGCCCGGACGGGCATCTGGATTCATGGGTAAGTTTTGAAAATGAAAGAGCATAGCGTTGAGCAAGGTGCCCGAGAAATTTCCAAAGCCCGGATGAACCACCATGTTCTTCGGCTTCATAAGAATAACCAAAGCATCGTCTTCGTAAACAATTTCAATGGGTATGTCCTCGGCAATGAGTTCCATATCCCTCACGGGATAAGGCATTTCAATGGTTATGATGTCGTTCGGCTTAACCTTGTAACTGCTTTTTACGGGAATTCCATTCGCTTTAACATATCCGTCATCAGCAGCATTTTGAATGCGATTCCGCGAAGTGCGCTCCAGGCGATCTACCAAGAACTTGTCCAAGCGCATAAGCTTTTGACCTTTGTCTGATACAATTCGATGATGCTCGAAAAATCCTTCCTCCTGTTCCTCTAGAATTTCGTTTTCTTCCATCTTATTGTTTCATTGCTTTTAAGCGAATGATTTCTTGCGTTGAATTGTTTGTGATTTGAATGAAATAAATGCCTTTAGACAAATTGCTGGTCTCCATTTCAACACGTGTAACATGTGATTGAATGGAAGATGAAATCAACTGTCCTGTCGATGAAATAACCGAGATCGTGTACGTTGAATTTTCATTCAAACCTTGAACGGTAAAGCTATCACTGAACGGGTTCGGATAGATGGAAGGTGAAATCGTTTGTAATTCACCAACCGTATTCCAAACAGAAGATTTTCCTGATTTAAATACCGGACGGATCATAAGCGCGCCGTTGATGCTTGATTGCTGCCACGGTTGCTGAAACCCGTTGTTGTAAAACACCTTGGTTGCGTTAATGGTTCCACTCTTGTCGTTTCCAACGGGAAGTCCAACGCTTCCGCTTTGTACCCAACCTACGTAAAAGTTTCCAGTAACAGCAATGGGGTTGTCGTAAGAATAATAAGAGAAATAATTTTCACCGTGCTGATAAAATGCAGGATGGTGGTAGTTGAAATTCTCCCCTAACTCGACACCTGGTTGCGCTCCGCCATCGGCCCAAGCGCGAAGCAAGAATGTTTCTGCGGTGACATTCACTCCCGTTGGAAGCCAATACACGAACAACCCTAAAAGCGAATCTGTTACTTCTGCACGAAACTTCATAGCAATCATTCCTCCCGGGGCAGCGTTGGAATAACCGCGTTCCGCCGTTCCGTCGTCGTAAGCGTAGTAGTTATAAAAATACTGACGCAGGGTTGCAGTATCGTTTTGCAAACGCGCATCGGTCGGATTTATATAGGTCTTCACATCGAAATAGGAACACGTGTCGTCTGGAGTTACGTTATAGGTAAATCCATTCAATCCAATGGTTCGGGTGAAAGAGGAATTTGCATTTAATGCGGTGTTGAAATCAACCGCGTTGAATACTTGTGAAGTTCCATCTTCCTTAATAATCTTATAGTTGGTTACAATGTTCTCGTCGTTTCCAAGGTTTCGCTCTTGCACGGCAATGGTAGAAGCCATATTGTTGGCGGCATTCGCAGCGAAGTGCGTTAAAGGCATGGCGGTGTATTCATTCAACAATGAACGAAGAGGGTATTGCATGCTTACTTCATCGAAGATGACATTGCTCGAATCTACGCCAGCATCGAGTTGCACATAGTCGATGTGCCAATGATCGAAAGCACCACTGAGAGTTCCATAATTTCTAAATCTAAATTGAAATCCATCGAGCAAATATTCTGGAGCGTCAACCGCAATAAAAACTTGATTGAAGGCGTCTGTTGGAAAAACATCTGGACTGGTCCAAACCTGCGTCCATTGCCCAGCGCCGAAAGGCGAATAAAATTCAACAATTAAACTATCACCTGCATCCGGAGAATTGCCGAGTCCGCCTCCTTCATAAAAGAATGAAAGAAACACTTGATCTACCGATGTTAATCCAGAGAGGTCAATGGGCAAAGAGGTTAAAGTGTCTGCACTTCCATATGAAAATTCATCTGCGAAATTGTATGGATAACCGTCTGCGCGCAGGCCGTCTAATGTGGCAACGCCAATGGTTGGCGGAGCAATAGGAAATCCGGAATTAATAAAGGCAGTTGTATCTGTCCAACGCTGCCAAGTGGTTAATACATTAGGGTCATTTGTGGGTAATGAATACCTTGAAAAATCATCGAAAAAAGGAAGCGTTAAGCTAGCGGTTCCTCCGCGATTTTCGCCCTGCAGCTTCCAAATAAATTCTTTTTTAGATTGAAGATTGCGCTGTGCATCGAATCGAATAACGGTCTCCGTTTCTTGCGAATAGCTCGACAAGAATGCAAAAGAAAGAGCGAATAAAAACAGTTTTTTCATCAGGGTACGAATAGGTCTGGTTCTGTCGCAAACGGATTGATGATTGTATCTATTGTGCAAGGTTCTTTGCTTAACCAGAAGTCAACAAATCTTCCCGCAGCAAGCGGCATAGATTCAGCAGAGTATTTTGGGTCCTGACGGCAGACGTGGTAAGCGGCGGAGTCTTCCAACGTAAACGCTGCAGGTTCGAAAAATCCTTGGCCTGAGAGGTTTAAGCTAGTTAATAAATTCATAACATCGTTGTAAGACATTCCGAATAAATTTGGAACTGCAACGGTCGTTTTTATACCCTCTCCAACGGTGAGTACCACCGTCTGTCCGTGTTCCAATAACTCACCAAATTTTAATTCCCTCCCGTTGTGTTCAATTTTCATAACAACCCCAATCATACTGTTGTTCGGTGCGTATTGAACTTGAAATTTGATTCCTTTATTCGATAATCGCAAAGAAGCAATTTGAACGTGATCTCCTTCCTTTACGTTTATAGGAACCATTGGAGGAGTTTTCTTGAAGATGCTAATAAAGATTATTCGACCACCTTTAACGGCACTTCCAGCTTTCGGATTCTGATCGCGAACGGTTCCAGGTGCAGCTTCAGGTAAAAACAAACTGTCGGTGACAACCATTTCTAAGCCCATGTCTTCCAAGATAGCCCTAGCTTCTGCGTCTGATTTTCCTCTTAAGTCTGGAATAAGAATGGCTTCATCGTGACGCGTGTAAATTTTTAAAACGAAAATAACAACTAGAAATAACAAAACATTTGCTCCAATGATCAGGGCAATATTCCTTCTACCGTATTTCGATTTTATAAACTTTATAAACGACATAATTTAAAGTTAAGGTTTATTCTTAGCGCTGTGAATTGAAAATTAATTTGACATTTCTTTTCCAATTGCATTGTCGTAAAGTTCTTTATAATCTGCAATCATTCCAAAATTTTGTTCGTCTACTGTGCATCTTCCTTTGGTAACGTGACCCAACAGCAAGCACGGTATGTTCATTTCAGCAACGAAATCTAAGAATTTGTCCTCGTCGTCTTCCACAACTGAGACCACAACGCGACTTTGCGATTCACCGAACAAGAAGGCGTCTTTGCGTATCTCACTGTCTGTTACAATGTCGAAACCTAAATCGTTCACCATGCACATTTCAACCATGGTCGTAAACAACCCACCGTCGCTCACATCGTGCGCAGCGTTAATGAAGCTGTTTTTGATGAGGCCTTTAATACATTGTTGAAGATCGTATTCTTCATCCAAATTGAAAGATGGAGCCGGAGAACCAAGTGTTCCGACAATGTTCGCTAAGTATTCGCTCGAATTAATTTCGTCTTGGGTTGTTCCCAAAAGGAAAATTAAATCTCCTTTGTATTTGAAATCCAATGTCATTTGTAAGCTCTTGTCTTTCATTACTCCCAACATTCCAATGGTTGGAGTAGGGAAGACCGGTGCAGCAGATCCGTCTGCTTTCGCCGTTTGATTATAGAAGCTCACGTTTCCGCCGGTTACAGGAGTTTGGAATTTTGTGCAGGCTGCACTCATTCCTTTGATAGCCCCTACGAATTGCCAGTACACTTCAGGGTTATACGGATTTCCAAAGTTCAAGCAATTGGTTATTGCGGAAGGCTCACCACCCGAACACACAATGTTTCGCGCTGCTTCCGCAACTGCTATTTGTGTTCCAATTTCCGGATCGTTGTTCACGTAACGAGCGTTGCAATCCACAGTCAAGACTACAGCTTTATTCGTTCCTTTTATATTCACCACAGCAGCATCGCTTTTGCGATTCGTGCTCATATTAACTGTCCCTACCATGCTGTCGTATTGCTCATAAACCCAACGCTTGCTAGCGATGTTCGGTAAAGCAATCAACTGCCTTGCAGTCACAACATAATCTTTCGGCTCAGCAACATTGTCCATGTTGAACTTCTTGTTCTCTGCATAGCACGCAGGCTCGCTATATTCTCTTTCATAAACTGGAGCACCACCGCCAAGCACAAGGCTTTCCGCAGGAATTTCACCCACAACTTCATCGTTCATGTAATAACGAACCATAGGCCCTTCCGTTACCACACCAATTTCTTTCGCGTGCAAATCCCACTTATCGAAAATCTTTTCCACTTCCGCCTCGTGTCCTTTCTTAATCACGATAAGCATACGCTCTTGCGATTCAGAAAGTAAGATTTCAAACGGCTGCATGCCTTCTTGTCTAGTAGGAACTTTATCTAAATAAATGTCCATACCAACTCCACCTCCCGCGCTCATTTCAGAGGTAGAGCAGGTGATGCCTGCTGCACCCATGTCCTGCATGCCTGCAATAGCGTCGGTTTCCGCCAATTCCATGGTCGCTTCCAACAATAATTTTTCTTGAAACGGATCACCAACTTGCACAGAAGGCAAATCTTTCGCAGACTCTGCGGTAATATCTTTCGAAGCGAACGACGCTCCTTTAATTCCATCTTTTCCTGTAGCTGAACCAACAATGTAAACCGGATTCCCAACACCTTTCGCTTTCGCGCTGATCATCTTTCCGTTTTCAACCAAGCCCACAGACATGGCGTTTACCAGCGGGTTCACTTGATAACTCTCGTCGAAAAACACTTCACCACCAACGGTTGGAATACCGAAGGCATTGCCATAGTTACCAATTCCCTTCACCACACCTTCCAATAACCATTTGGTTTTCGGATTTTCAAGTTTTCCGAAACGCAATGAATTCAATTGCGCAATCGGACGCGCGCCCATGGTGAAGATGTCGCGATTAATTCCTCCAACACCGGTTGCGGCACCTTGATAAGGTTCAAGTGCACTTGGGTGGTTATGAGATTCTATTTTGAAGGCGCAACCCAAGCCGTCGCCAATATCTACAAGACCTGCGTTCTCTTCTCCGGCCTTCACCAACATGTGTGGTCCGTCTTTCGGAAGCGTTTTCAACCACTTAATACTGTTTTTGTATGAGCAGTGTTCGCTCCACATCACAGAGTACACGCACATTTCCGTGAAATTCGGGGTGCGGCCTAAGATGGTTTTGATTTGATCAAATTCTTCGGGACGAAGTCCCATTTCTATTGCTTGTTCAAGCGTTGCAATTTGCGTAGATGCGTTCGACATGTAGTACGTTTAAAAAACTGACGCGAAGATAACTTATTTCAAGTCGTCTAACTTCATTTTTCCCTCGTCGTTCCAAAGGCTTTCCTCGAGGTCTATCGCTATGACACGGGCATAGGGAGTTGGGCCGTTTCCGGAAGTTTTCAACGAAACAAGTCCGGGGTGTGAACTCCATGAAATTTTTCCAATGATCTGGTAATCTACTTGCGCATTATTGTCGAGATAATAAGCCGAATTTATCGGAGGAAGAATACCCTTCAAGTACACCGTTTCAATTCCTTTCGGAACGAAAACGAAGAGTGTATGTCCGTTTGCGCTCACAGTCGTTGGGAACTCACAATACTCGCGAGGTAATCCGGCGCGTGTTCCATAAATCGCAGCGCCGTAGTAACCCAGCCAGTTGCCGGTTTCTTCCAGCACGTGATGAACTTGCGGAGGAAAGGTTCCGTCTTCCTTCGGACCAATGTCGAGCAATAAATTTCCTCCCAACGAAACCACATCGGTGAGAATGTGAATAATCTGCTCAGGAGTTTTAAATGCCGTGTCTTGCGGTTGCCATCCCCAGTTGGTGTTGAGTGTAAGGCAAAGCTCCCAAGGTTTTTCGTTTCTGTGAATAGGGAAGGAGTTCTCGGGAGTTTCGTAGTTTCCGCATTCAGGAAGGCGATTGTTAATGAGCACGTTTTTGTTTTTCGCTACAAGGCTGTCGCGAATGGCGAAGGCGTTCCACTCTTGTGCTGAATGTTCCCATCCGCCATCGAACCACCATAGGTCCGGATTGTACGCATTGCGCAGTTCCATGATTTGCGCTTCGTTGTAGGTTTTGAAAACGTTCCAACGCTCCGCGTCGTCTGCTATTTTATAACGCGTGCTGTCTTTCAAAAAGCCAGGATAGCACGGATGGCTCCAATCGATGAGCGAATAATAGATTCCGATTTTTATTTTTTTATGTTGAAGGGAAGCGAGCAAAGGTGAATAGACATCGCGCCCAGCCGGAGAGGTTTTCGAAATGCTGTTGATGAAAGGCGTTTTTCTTTTTTGTTTGGATGGAGTGTTCAAATATGGAACCTTAGTGTCCCACAGCGCAACCCCGTCGTGATGTTTGGAAGTGACCACGGCGTATTTCGCGCCAGACTGTTCTATTAGGGTTGCCCAGTCTGTTGGATTGTAATTCTTCGCGGTGAATCCCTTGGCTTGGGCCATGTATTCACTGTGCTGAATTTTTTTGTTGTGAAAATACCACGACTCATCAATTCCTTTCACTGAATAAATTCCCCAGTGAATAAAGATTCCAAATTTTGCGTCTTGAAACCAATTGTCTGTTGTCTGCGCAAATGCTTGTCCTGCTTGAATGAATGCAAGCAGTGTGAAGATTTTCAATTTCATTTTCAAATATAATCACTCATGGCCACGTCTTCAATTGACTCCAATCGAAATCGTACTCGGGGGTATCGAGTATGCCCATTTCGCTGGCCTTGAACCACGGAGACATTCCAGCGTTATTCAGATTCTTTAAAATTTCAATGTCTTGCGCGGGCATGTAACTTTGTGCAAGCAGGAATACTTTTCCTTCCCTTCCTTCAGCCACATCAACAACAACTACCGCATGGCCAGGAGACCCACCTTTAATAAATACATCGCCTGCCTCAAGGTTTTTAATGTTTTTGTTTTGAAGTTCTTTGGAAAGTGAAAGCGTTCCTGCGTAGTTGAAAATGATCTTCATGTATTTCATGAAATCGTCGTGCGTTTCGGAAGCCGTTCCTCCTGTGTTCCAGCCGTTGCATGCCGCATTCAATCGCTTCCCTTGCTTCCATTCGGAATATTTCATTTTGAATCCGTTTGTTAGATTGAAGGAAATATCGTTGAATCGTTTTTCCGAAAATAACCATTCCGCACGAAGACGCATAATGGCATCGGCGCATTGCTGCAAATCTCTATTTCCAACTGAAATGTCAATGACCGCAGCAGCTACTTTGTTATCTTTTATTTCACCGTTGTAATATTTGGTTAATGTACCTGCTGGTTTCAACGGCAACTGTTGCAAATAATTTCCGAACGTCCCCGCAGCATAGTCTTTTCGGGTGTAACCGGTCGGGACATTAAATCGCGTCGCCACCGTATTCCCTTCCGCATTCTCTTGCGAAGCACCTTCCGCAGGACCTTTCGAAGAACCTTGCAAGGCATCTTTCGAAGAATCTTGTGTAACACTTGAGCATTGCACCGCCGCCGCAACAACCAACGCTACGGTTCCGAATTTAAAGAAATAGGAAAGTTTATTCATGCCAATACGATTGAAGTTAATAGGGGCAACGAGAAATTTTCGGCAATAGTGTGTGATTCTGAAATACTAAACTTGCGCAGCACCTTTCGAAGAATCTTGTATAAGATCTTTCACACGTTGAATTTGGCCTTCCGCAGTACCTTTCGAAGAACCTTTGTTCTCGGTAAAATCTCCGGTATCACCTCAATTGAATTGAGTTAGCCAAATCTTGCAACGCATCTTTCGAAGAATCTTGCATTGCACTACTCCATCCAAAAATCTATCTGATACAAGAAAGACCCTTCTTGATATGCTTTATAATTCGTGTGCCAGTAGTTATTGAATAAATACAAGTACATCTTCGAAAGGTCTGTTGTGTTTTCTTTCCAAACTTTTGCTCCGTTTAGTTGCTCTTCATTCACCATGCTACCCACTTCAACCAAATTCAATTGGGGGGAATAAATACATGCGGTGTGCTTTCCGAAGTTCATTTTGAAGGCATCTGTTGTACAGATGAAATCGGCGTTCGAGCCGGGTAGTCGGGAGGTCTGAAAGTCGAGCGCAGTTCCGTCTTTTCCGTAGGTTAACGTGCCGTTCTTTCCAGTTCCAACGGAAATGTGCAAGGACTCTTTGTCTTTTTCCAAAAGCTTGTTGAACGAACTGCTCATGCGAATAATGCCGTCTTCCTTCCACAAAGAATAATACACATAAATACTCTTTGAACAAGGAAGTTCAAAGGTGACTTGAACATATTTTTTGTCGTGCGTATCTGCCAATGTCTTGATCCAAACATGCTCTGGATACATAAATTGTTGCGGCGCTATTCCCTTCGAATAAACAAACTCGAAGAGTTCATTGTTTGCAGGAAAAACAAGCGAATCGTTATCGAAATAAATGCGATCAATGGCTCCCGTTTTTTCGTTCACGGTGTAATCGTATATGGCTTTCGTCTTCCGAAGAGGTTGCTTTTCCACATAATTAAATTTGACCTGAGCGGCAAGATTCAAGTATTGATTCAATGCAGAATCGAGAAACGATTTCTTGATGCGCCATTGCTCTGTCGTAAAGAATATTTCAGGGTCGGAAATGCTGCACCAAGAACCCCACGTGTGTTCGTGGAAGAGAATAATATTTTTTTGAAGTTGGAAGAGTTTCTCTTCAATTTCTATCGAAGGTGGAAGTTTTGCAATGTGTTTTTCCAAATCTACTGTCAAGCGCGCAAGGTATCTGTTTCCCATTTCCTCTTCTGCTGTGGAATAAGCGCCATCTTCCCAATAGGGTGAGATTTCTCCGGTTACAGTTCTTAAGGATGAACCGTAGCGTTCTTCAAATTCTGAAAAGAGTTTGTCTACGCTTGAAAGCGTGAGTTTCGGTGAAGAATAGCGAGCGTTCCAGTTATTCACGAACGTGACTAACGATGTATCAACCGGACCGTTATCGGCATTCTTTGTGTAGCGCAATTGTACTAATTCATACGGATATTTTTTGTCCATCAACTCATTGATGTACGCCGAAATTTTATTCTCCCACTTCACTTGCTTTTCATTCTCTTGAATGTTGTGGAAATACGAATAGCCTTTCCCTGCAGTCCACACCAAAAGCTTTTTTTTAGGTTCATTGTAAGGAGACCAATAATAAATATCATCGCCACACTCTCGAATAACCTTGCCTACACGATCGCCATGGTCTGCATGCGTTTCCACATAGTTCGGTCCAAGCGATAAATACGGAATGTTGTTTTGAACATACATGTTCAACGCGTCGTAAGTAATTCCAGGAATGTCTGTAATCATGGCGTTCTGAATGCGAATGCCGAATTCTTTTTCGAGGCGTTTCGCGTATTCCACAATCCAATTAAGTTCTTCAGGCTGACACAATCCATTCAACACATTTGCATAGTTCGCAGAAAGAACAATGCGTCCTTCTTTTACTTTTTGAATGAAGAGCGCAATCTCTTCTTTCGAAGCTTGCTTCATGAAATTGTCAACCGCCCATAAACTTTCGATGTGCCAAATGGGTTGACAGTCGCCCTTTTCAGGAACAATGCTCCAACGAATTGCTTTGTAAATATTTTCAGTTTGAATTTTTTCAACTTCAGTTTGAAGATGCGAATAGCCAATATCGTTATGCGAATGATGTATAATGTGGAAGTCGAAATTCTTGCGAGGTTGAATGGCTAACAGTTCAGTATGCAACAATTTGTTTCCCATGAAATATCGAAGGGTGTCTATACCGGAAAAGCTTGCAGGATAACTTTCCAAGGAAATTGAATTGTAACCGGTTGTTACTGGAAATGTGTTTTCGAAATACTTCGAAACCACTTTCATGCTTGGCGTTTTGAAATGCAAATACGGAAAGTCAACGGCCACGTTCATTTGCAATTTGTTGCTCTTTCGTAACACCAATTGCGTGGGCGAAGTAATCATTTTCAAGGAACGCTTGTACTCGAAAACCATCAGCCAATCGCGACTTTCAGCGTTCACGCCAACGACGGTGAGCTCTCCTTTTTGAATGAGTCTATCTGGAATTTCAATTCGAAGAAATCCGAAAGCATCTTTGTTAATGTCGTGTTCCAGGGTTCGAAATTCGAAAGCAATGTCGTCATCGCTTCTTCCTACTTTCACTGTTCCAAGCGGTTCTTTTGGTGAAGTAGCAAAATGAAAAAGTTCTTTTCCATCAATCGAAAAAATAAACTCGCGATCACCGCTGCTCGTGCCTGTAGAATGTCCGATAAGTAGTTCAAACGTTCGTAATTCACTTTCCGATTCTTCCATTTCAAGTTGAAGTGAAATAGGCGATTGGCCATTCGCACGAGTGAGCAATGCGGTATTTGCAAACTCGTGCATTGGAGAGAAATACTTGATTTCTTCTCCGGAAATTTTATTGGAGTATCCGAGGGCAGTCGGAATCTCCTGCGCGTGAAGCGTTAACTTCAAAGTGAAAAGAAGAAATATGATTGTAATGTTTTTCAAATTGAAAGTCATATTGTCGAATATAAAAAAATATCTTATTTGAAAAGATTAATATATTCTCCTGATTTACATTGACTGATACGCATGGTGGAGCTTTTTTGTTTTGGTGTAAATATAGATTTTCATATTATCACTTAATAGTTTTTCTGAAAATATGATTTGAAGGAATTATGTGTTTCTCGTCTTTATCTTCGTTCCATGAAATCGAAATTACCGAACGTTGGCACAACCATATTTTCAACCATGTCTGCTCTTGCTGTGCAAGAAGGCGCTTTGAACTTGGGACAAGGATTCCCAGGATTTCCAATCGATGAGAAATTAATAGATCTGGTTACCAAGGCCATGAAGGACGGATTCAATCAATACGCCCCAATGCCCGGTATGCCTGTTCTTCGACAAGTAATTACTGAACAACTCAATGCACGTCACGGCTGCAACTACGATTGGAATACGGAAGTCAACATCACCGCAGGCGCTTCGCAAGCCATCTTCACGGCTATTTCAACATTAATTTTTCCTGGAGATGAAGTGATACTTTTTGCTCCGGCATACGACTGTTATGCACCCGCAGTAGAGTTGAACGGAGGGAAGGTTATTTGGATTGAATTGGAAGGTGAAGACTTTCATATTCCTTGGGACAAAGTGAAGGCCGCCATGAACGACCGAACGAAATTGATGTTGGTGAATACGCCGCACAATCCTACTGGTGCTGTGAATTCGTTAGACGATGCGCACAAACTTTTAGAGGCGGTTCGCGACACCAATATTTTTATTATCTCCGATGAAGTGTATGAACACATTGTGTTCGATGGAATAAAGCACGAGAGTTTGGCGCAATTCCCGGAATTGCGCGAACGCATGATGTTGGTGTATTCTTTCGGGAAAACGTTTCATGCTACCGGATGGAAATTGGGCTACACCGTTTGCGACGCTAAGTGGATGGCTGAATTTCGAAAGCAACATCAGTTCAACGTCTTCACCTGCAACGCACCGTTTCAAATTGCCATTGCTGAATACATGAAGACGGTTGACTATTCTGAAATTTCGCGCATGTACGAGCGCAAACGAAATTTATTTGTGGAAGCCCTTGCGGGAAGTTCGTGGAGAGCCTTGCCTTGCGCTGGAACGTATTTCCAAGTGCTCGATTACAGTGAAATTTCAAACGAATCTGATTTCGATTTTGCCGTGAAGTTGAACAAGGAAGCGAAGGTCACAAGCATTCCGCTTTCTCCGTTTTATGAAAGTGGAAGTACAGAAAAACGTTTGCGTTTTTGCTTCGCGAAAGAAGATCACGAGTTGCTTGAAGCAGCCAATCGATTGAAAGCTTATCTTCGCTAACGATGGGACGCATTTTATTCCTCATACTTTTTTCTCTAACGCTTCAGGCGAACGCACAATTCCGTTCGTTGAATCCAATGTCGTTTTTACCTAGTGAAAATCCATCGTTTGTGATTTCACCCATGGACTATAACAAAGCAGGCGCTTATTATCAATCGTCGGGTGGAAGAGGAATACAAGGTCAAATGAATTTAGATAAAATCTATTCGGCAGTGGGTGTAGATGTTTATCAGAATTCAAACGCCTTCAATGCGGCAGCCCTTCAATTCGCAACGCATTCGTACACCACACGTAGCAATTTGCACGTGGGAATTGGTGGACGTGCGGAGTTTTCAAATTATGACAATCAACGTTTTGCATATGCCCTCGGCTTGAATGTCATGAGCAATCCAGCTGGAAAGTTCATGGTGGGTTTGTCTTATAAATCGAATGACCTTCAAGTCATGCCTTTCGGTAACGAAGTGAAAAATGTTTCGCAAGTGTTGTGCACGCAAATGGGATGGTCATTTCTAAATCTGTCGAGAAGATCCACGTTAGCTTTTTCAGGAATATACAAACGCGGATTTGAAAATGAGTCGAAGCTTCGTCAGTACCAAGCAGGACTTAATTTTTCAACCCGAAAATATGCCGTTGGAATGGGAGTCCGAACATGGGATAACGCGCACAGCGGAGCCTACATTCGAGGCATGCTCATCTATAGAAAATTTGTTTGTGTATACACGGGACTCGTGAGCGACAAACACAAATCACTTCAACATTTGAATCACGAAATTTCTCTTCAATATAAATTCTAATTATGAAAAAAGTATTTGCTCTTTGTCTTACTGTCGTTTCAAGCTTATCGCTTTTTGCGCAGACAAATATAGATTCCAAGATTACGCAAGTGACAGTATACTTGCAAGGTGCGCAATTGGTTCACACCGCTGAAACGCAGGTTTCGCAGGGGAAACAGACAGTAGTATTCACGGGATTAAGTGCAGATATGCAACCCGAAAGTGTGGTGTTGGAATGTGGAAATAAGAACGTAGTGTTTCAGAGTGTTTCCATTCGAAACAACTATTTGAAAGAGCAAACGCCAAATGCCAAGATTGCAGAATTGCAAGAGAAGTCAGCATTGGTGGAAGAGAAGTTGGCTACGCTTCGGTCAGAGAAAGGTGTGTATGCGAGAGAGCGCGACATGTTGTTTCGCAACGAAGCCATTGGCGGAACGGCGAACAATGTGCCTATTGCAGAGATTGAAAAGGCTGCCGATTTCTTCCGTAAGCGCAACAACGAGATCAATGTTTTCTTGTTGAAGGCGGATGCTGAAGAGCGCAAGCTCATCAAAGAGTCAGCAGGCTATACTGCGCAATTACTAGAAATGAATGCAAAAGAAAATCCACCGACATCTGAAGTAACTGTTGTGTTGGATGCGAAGACCAGAGGAGAAGCCATCTTCACCCTAAAATATTTGGTTCGCAATGCCGGTTGGGCCCCGAAGTATGACGTTCGCGCAGAGAATGCGATTGATCCAGTGAAATTAGATTACCACGCAAATGTGTTTAACAAATCTGGATTGGATTGGACCGAAGTGCTCATGGTCTTAAGCACCAGTGAGCCGTTACAAGGCGCAGAGAAGCCGACATTGGAGACTTGGGATATTGCGGAATCTACAACAAGAATTGCTGGCGTTCAGAAGAATTTAGAGTCGGTAATGATTATGGATTCGAAGAGCAATCGCAGCGATTATTTGAAAAAGGAAGATAGAGGTGGAGAAGTGGCCTTTCAGCAAGTCGCTGTTCAAGAGTTGAGCGCAGAGTTCGAGATTGAATTGCCGTACACTATTTTGGCAGACGGCAAGCCTTATGTTGTAGACGTTACCTCGTTCACGTTGCCTGCAACCTTCATGCATTACGCTGTTCCGAAGCAAGATGCCGATGCATTCTTAACAGCCAAGGTTGTTGGTTGGAACGCGTTGAATTTAGTAAGCGGAAAGGCGAGTGTCTATTTCGCCGGCACGTATTTGGGACAGAGTTTCATTAACACCGCTTCAGTAGACGATACGCTCTCGCTTTCGTTGGGAAGAGACAAGCGCGTAGCTTTGGCGCGCAAACAGAAGTCTGAATTGAGCAAGCGTCAGTTATTGGGAAACAACGAGAAGGAAACCTTCTATTTCGAAACAACCGTTCGCAACAACAGAGACAAGGAAATCAATGTTTTGTTGGAAGACCAATTGCCCATTTCTTCCGACGGACAGATTGAAGTAGCCATGTTGGAAATTTCTGGAGCTGTATTGGAAAAGAATACCGGTAAGCTCTCTTGGAACATAAAACTCGCACCCGGTGAAAGTAAAACAGTCACCCTCGGTTACAGCATTAAGACTCCGAAGTCTATGCAAGTTGCGAAGAGGAAGTATAGAACGATTTCTGCACCAAGCTTCTAGAACTACGTTATTGGAAATCCTTCGGATTTATTCCTACTACGTAATTCCTACTGCGTAATTGGAAATCCTTCGGATTTATTCCTACTACGTAATTCCTACTGCGTAATTGGAAATCCTTCGGATTTATTCCTACTACGTAATTGGAAAATCGGAGATTTTATTCCTATTGTATAATTGGAACTGCGTTGTTATTCTTGATTTAGAATTACGCAGTAGGAATTACGTAGTAGGAATTACGTAGTAGGAATTACGGAGTAGGAATTACGGAGTAGGAATTATGAAATAGGAATTACGTAGTAGGAATTACGTAGTAGGAATTACGTAGTAGGAATTACGTAGTAGGAATTATGAAATAGGAATTACGAAGTAGGAATAAAAAATCTATGATTTTTTCAAAGGTCCCATCGTAATCAAATAACGAAGAATCGCCTGTTCTTCCTTCTTGTCTAGGTCGGCAGCTTTGTCCTTGTTCGCCATTTCAACCATCTCTGGGACATGTTTCTTCCAACCGCGAACGCCTTCAGATGCTGGATCTTTTAACGCATGACAACTTTGGCAATGCTCCGTGTACAACACTTGTCCAGTTTGCAATTCAGCAAGTGTAACACCAGAGAATTCTGTTTTTGCTAAAGTTACATCGGCTTCAGTAATCGCTACTTGCTTTGAAGCGGCGCATCCAACAGCTACTGCTGCAATTGAAAGAAAGATCCATTTTTTCATGAAGCCAAGATACTTGATTTATTATTATTTCACATAACTTCGAATGCAAATGAAACTAAAGTCACTACTACTCGAAACGTTCCTGCATTGGGAAAATCAAGAAGAAAACCGCGCGCATTTCAAGGCGCTTCTTCAACAACAACAACCCAATCAATGGGACCTGATTGTTCTTCCGGAAATGTTTTCTACAGGTTTCACCATGAACACAGCTGTTTCTGAAGAGCTTGTGAACGGCGAGTTTCCGAGTGTTGCATTGATGAAGGAAGAGTCCGAACGATTGAACGCTGCTATCGTTGGAAGTCTTTCCGTACGCGAGGGAGGGAAGGCTTACAATCGTTTGTTTTTTGTTTGTCCAAGCGGAGAAGTTTCCACATACAACAAACGTCATTTGTTCTCCTTTGCAGGTGAACACAAACACTACGAAGCAGGGCAGGAGCAATGCCTAGTGGAATGGCGCGGATGGAATATTTTGTTGAACATTTGTTACGATTTGCGCTTCCCGGTATGGACTCGAAATGAGGTGATCAACGGGATTCCGAAATTCGATCTTATGATATATGTCGCCAATTGGCCTAGCGTTCGCGCTGAAGTTTGGAAGACGTTATTGAAAGCACGCGCCATTGAAAACGTGGCTTACGTCATTGGAGTAAATCGAATAGGTGAAGATGGAAACGGACACGCCTACAGCGGAGATTCAGCCATTGTGAATTTCAGAGGCGAACTTACCCAAGAACTTTCTTTGGAAGAATTGAACGCGTTTCGCGAAAAGTTTTCGGCACTGAACGATGCCGATTCGTTTCAACTTAAATAGAAAAACAGAAGGTGAGCATTTTGTTCCAACCTTTGAATTCATTCATATTCAAAATAATCTTGTCCTTCGAAAAACCAAGCGAAAGCTCGGCGTTTTTGTGTTCGCCTAACGGAAGGAAAAATCCTGTACTGAAATAATATCCGAAACCTATGCCGGTTTGCGGACGGTAGGTGGTCATCTGTGCGGGATTAACAGCACCAATAATTAAGTCATAGTTTCTATCTGCTACATGCGCAATGTTATTCACCACCTTCGTCCCCAACATGCTTCCACCAAATTGCATGAAGTACAATCCGTTTCCACTTAACGCCCATCCTGTTCGATAGCCCAATGCCAAGTTCAGGCGCTGTTCGTTTCCTTCAATATTAAAAATGCGAATGTCGTTTTGGCCGTTCACCTGCGCAGAAGTCCCAATCATTTGCATGGTAAATCTATCGTAGGACTTCACCTTACAAACATTCATGTCGAAAATCAAAGATGACTTATTGTTGAAGTCATAAGCGGTTTGAAGTCCAAGGTTGAATCCACCGCTGTAGCGCATAGCCGTTGGATAAGCGTCATATGGAAACTGAAATCCGGTCGCGTTGTAGTATGTAGTAATGTACTGACGCTCGAGCTGAGTAAGATTCAACCGATCTTCAATGCTATACATGCGCACCCCGTTCGGGTCAATGCTGTTGCTGTAAAAGCCACTGCCGTTGTAATAGTTCGCGGAAACCTTCGAAGGGAAGTACATGCCCATGTTCAGTCCGAAACGAAATCCTTTCCGCTCGTCGCGATCTTGAGCGATGCATTGGGTAAACACTACTGTTAAGTAGCAGAGAGATATGAACAAGAAACTTTTTTTCATAACAATAGGTGATAGTCTTCAAAAATAAGTCGAAATTCGGGGCCACGGAGAAAAGATGTTGTACGCAATAACAGATATTGAAACGACCGGCGGTAGGGCTGAGCAAGGTAGCATAACAGAAATTGCTATTCTACTTCACGACGGACAAAAGGTCGTTGATGCGTACCAAACCCTTATCAATCCTGAAAAAAGACTTCCTCCTTTTGTAGTACAACTCACCGGTATTACAGATGCTATGCTTTCAAGAGCGCCGGTTTTTGAAGATGTTGCCGATGAAATCTACGACATGCTGAAAGACGCGGTATTCGTGGCACACAACGTGAGTTTCGATTTCAATTTCATTAAGCAAGAGTTCAATGCCATTGGCTATGCCTGGACACCCCAGCGTTTGTGCACCATTCGTTTGGCGCGTAAAGCCTTTCCAAACATGACGCGTTACGGACTAGACAATTTGTGTCGCGAGTTGAACATTACCAACGCCAGCGCACACCGCGCCATGGGCGATACAAGGGCCACTGCAGAGTTGTTCGATAAAGTTATTGAAGAGATAGGATTAGACGGCGTGAACGCCATGCTAGGCAGAGGAAGCGCTGAGGCGTACTTGCCTCATCACCTTCCGGAAGACACAATAGACAAGCTTCCCAAAGCTACGGGTGTTTATTACATGCGCGATAACAAGGGAACGCCTATATACATTGGCAAAGCGAAGAATATTCGCAAACGCATTAAAGAGCATTTTCAAAACGGAGAAACGGAAAAGAAGATTTCATTTTCGAATGAAGTTCATCACATCGATTACGTAGAGACTTCTTCCGAGTTGGTGGCGTTTCTGTTGGAAGACCAAGAGATTCGCGCACACGCTCCTAAATACAATGCGGCACAAAAGAAGAAACGTCCGAAAGTTGGACTGTTTCAATTCGAAGATCAACAAGGTTATTTGCGCTTAATGGCCGCGCAGTTGTCTGGACAAAAAACGCCTTTGCGCATTTTTCCAACCTTACCACAAGCCAATAAATGGTTGGTGAAATTTTGCAGTTATCACGGATTCTCGTTGAAAGCCATTGGCATGTTCAGCGAGGAAGAATTGACGAGTCTTGAAGAACACAACGAACGCATGGTAGCGGCCATGAAAATGGCCTTCAACCCACAACATGCTATACTTACGCACCGCGGAAGAGACAGCAGCGAATTTGTTTTTGTTTTGGTTGAAGACGGATTGCCGAAAGGATACGGATTTATTAATGAGCACATAGATACCATCTCGTCTGTAGATGATTTGAAAGACCGATTGATTCCGTTGAACACATCTGAGTTGAGCGCAGGATTCATTCAGCACTTTATGGATGCGCCGCAAGGACACCGCGTGAAGTCTCTTACTTCGTAAGTTTTTTGAAAAGGTATTTCGCAACAATAAACGGAACTACAACAAGCATTTGAATTGCGCTCAGGTATTCGTTTTTCAAGCGAATTTCTTCGGAATACAATTTCCAAACATAACGTTTTGAAAGTCCATTCGCATCGCAACGCGCCACGGTTTCATTCACGTATTCAACCTTTACATTTTTATTTTTCAGGTGGAAATGAAACTCGTAATCGCCCAGGATTTGGTACGATGTCTTGAAGTTTCGTTCTTGAAATAATGCTCGTCTGTAGAGCACACCTTGTTGGTGAAGCGTGTGCTTCCAGATCATCCCATTTGGAAATGAAGGAATGTGAATTTTTGTAGTAGCGCTGTGTGAAAGTCCTGTGTTTTCAACGTTTCCAAAGACTACGTCTGCTTGTGTGCCGCGAGAAATTAAATTTGAAAGCGTGTTTTCATTCGCTAAAACATCGTCGCTTCCCAAGAGATAAATCCATTCGCATTTTGCAACAGCAATGCCTTTGTTCATGGCGTCGTAAACGCCGTTGTCTTTTTCGTGAATGAAGGTAATTGGAAAGGAATAAGTCGGAAGCGATTGAAACGCCTCGGGTTCATTGGCGCCGTCGACAACAATAACTTCGAGTTGAATATTTTTTTGAATGGAAAGACTGGCTAATGCTGCTGCAATTCGGTTATCGCGAAAGGTGGGTATAACGACAGAGCATTGCATACGGAAGTGTTAGGCGATAGCCTCTTCAATTTCTTCTGGACGCGGAGCCTCAACGAGTTTCTTTCCTTTACACAACACAATGCGCGAGCTGTATTTGCGCATAGCATCGTAATCGTGTGAAGCCATAACCACAGCGGTTCCGCCTTCGCTAATCATTTTCAATAAATCTAAAATACCTTTCGCCGTAGAAGGATCTAAATTTCCAGTAGGCTCGTCGGCAATAATCAAATGCGGAGAGTTCAACAACGCTCGGGCAATAGCCAAGCGTTGTTGTTCTCCACCACTTAATTCAAATGGCATTTTTTGCTTCTTTTCTGAAAGTCCAACGAGTTCCAACACATCGTCTATACGACTGTGAATAGCGGAACTTTTGTTCCATCCCGTTGCACGCAAAACAAATTCTAAATTGTCTGAAACTGAACGGTCGGTGAGCAATTCAAAATTCTGAAAAACGATTCCCAATTTTCTACGAAGCTCTGAAATGCGCTTCAGCGTTAGCTTGCGCAGATCGGCATTGCACACTTCACCCTTTCCATTTTTCAATGGAATGTCGGCGTAAAGTGTTTTCAATAAACTCGATTTTCCACTACCGGTTTTACCAATGAGGAAAACGAATTCACCGTCGAAAACTTCGAAGTCAATATCTTCCAACACACATATTTTTCCTTGAAAAATAGAAGCGCGTTCGAGCGATACAATGCAATTAGTGTTCTCTTTCATTCTTCAGATTAGTCTACCTTGAAGGCTTTCTTGCTCACTTTTCCGTTGATGGTAATTTTCTCCATGGTAATGTCAAGCACCTGTCCGCCAGCATTCAATTGAATGCTTTTCGGAAAAGTCATTCCATCTACCGTCATGAATTCTTTGATGTTTGTTTCAGAAATCATCGGGCCTTGCTCGGTTTCCTTCGATTCTAAAGTTGAAACCAATTGTCCAGACGCTTTGTCGAAATACTCTGTCTTCACCACTTTCTTTTTCTCGTCTAAGGTCTCAAGTATATACACTTCTTTCTCGTTGCGCATGATGCTTCCTGCAAGGTTTAACGAATATCCGAAATCAGCCATGTGATCGCGAACGAAGAAGTCTGCTTCCATTTTCGCTTTCAAAATATCTGATGCTTCAACCGGCGCTTCTTTACCCATGGACTTCACCACTAAATTCGTTCCGTCGAAAATCTGTGTGGAAACTTTAATTGGCCCCATGCTCATTTCCACACGAAGCATTTTGTTGTCGAGGGTCAAGGTTTCAATGTTAATTGAAGTGCCTTGAACGCTCATCTTCCCTTCCTGCTTCATTGATTTAACTTTCTTAAACTTGTCTTTTCCACCGTTTGCAGCGTAGTAGGCTTCAACAACAGTAGCGGCGGTAACGCCCGCAGCTGGAGGAATAATTCCTTTCGATACACTTCCGTCTGTGTTGAATTGCATCACCTCTCTTTTGCTGAACTGTTTTAATTTTTCAAGAATGTCTTTATTTCCAACTACAGAAATGTAACAGTTGTTTGCTTTCAAGTATTTCTTAGCAGCAGCCTGTACGTCTTCCGCAGTGATGGCGTTCAAACGTTCGAGGTAGGTTTCGTAGTAGTCAGCAGGCAAGTTGTATTTTGAAATGTTGGAAGCGAATTGTGCAACAGTTCCAGCGTTTTCAAGTCGGCGAGCGAATGCTCCAGACATGATGCTCTTCGCAGACTTCAACGTTTCAGCAGAAACAGCTTCGTTACACAAGCGATCCATTTCCAACAACAATTGTACAATTGCGCTATCGGTAACTTCGTTACGCACGCTAGCTCCTGCGCTGAAATTTCCAATTACATCATCTGGACTCATAGAAGAATAAGCACCATAAGTGTATGCTTTGTCTTCACGAAGATTTTGCATCAAACGTGTTTGGAATCCGCTTCCACCTAAAATATTATTTAATACCGTTGCCGCTAAATAATCTGAAGAAGTAATGTTGAAAGGGACCGCGTAGGTAATGTCAATAACGCTTTGCACCGCACCTGGCATTGCAACGAACGCCACTTGATTGGCTTTCAATTCAGCAGGAGCAGGGTAGGTTCTAACTGGAACTGCGTTGCCTGTCCATTTACCGAAGTACTTGTTTGCATGCTCAAAGGCTTGCTCTGGCGTAACATCACCAACGATTACCAATGTTGCAACAGAAGGCGAGAAGTACGTTTGGTAGTATCCCAATAAGTCTTCACGCGTAATGTTGTTCAATGTAGTTTCTGTAGCGAACTCTCCATAAGGGTGACGGACACCGTAACGAATTACGTTTCCAATTTTATCTGAAACAGCGTTTGGATCGGTCTTCTCGCTGGCCAATGCAGAGATCATTTGCTTTCTTGTTTTCTCTAACTCATCTGTTGGAAAGCTTGGGTGAAGAAGTACGTCTTGCATTAATCCTAGAAGGGTTTCGCTGTGCTTACTTAGGCAAAAACCTGAAATGTAAGTAGCAGAAGTAGAAAGTTGTCCCCCAATGAAATCAATGGCTTCGTCTATTTGTCCTTTTGACATTGTTGTTGTTCCGGCAGAAAGTAAATCGCCTGCAATTGAAATATATCCGGCTTTGTTTCCTTCAGCTATTGGCGTTAGGTTCAACGAAAGTGAATAGGTCACGTTTGGAAGTTTGTGGTTTTCCACCACAATAACTTTCATTCCGTTTTCTAGTTTTAAGGTCGAGGCTTTTCCAATTTGAATTTTCGGAGCAGGACCGGGCTGAGGAACAATGCTTCTGTCGAGCGGAGTTGCTTTCGGAGTTGTTTTCTTTGAGGGTTGGGCAATGGCTGTAGAAACAAGCAATGCCGCAAGAAGGGTGTATATGAATTTCATTTTCGTTCGATTCTTAGTTAGCAGAAAGTTTTGGATCGTTTAAGAAATACAATACCACGCGATTTTCGGGGATGTAGTATTTACGCGCTGCGGCCATCAGGTCTTCGCGAGTCACTTTCATGTAACGGTCAATTTCAGTATTGATCAAATTCGCGTTTCCGAAGTAGGTGTGGTAGTTCGCAAGACTTTCAGCAATTCCGGCCACGGTGCTGTATCCAGAAACAAAGGCGGTTTCAATTTGATTGCGAAGTTTTTCGAATTCTTTTTCAGAAATTAATTCTTCTTTCACTTTATCGAACTCTTTGTTCATCCCGTCTTCCAAGGTCTTTGGATCAACGCCCATGTTTGTTAATCCGAATGCAAGCGTCAATCCTGGATCTTCAAGGTTGAAGGTAAATGCACCGCAGTACAATGAAAGTTGTTGCTCGTCTACCATGGATTTGTTCAAGCGAGAGCTCTCTCCGTTTGAAAGCAAAGTGTTCAACATGTCTACAGCGTAGAACTCAGGAGTTCCTTGCGCAGGAATGTGGTATGCTTGAACAATCATAGCGAGTTCGTCTTTGCCATAGATGGTGTCGCGAACTTCACCGGTGTTGATGTCTTCCTTCACGGTTGGACGCGGAATAGCGTTTGTTCCTTTTGGAATATCGCCGAAGTATTTCGCGATGAGCTTCTTCGTTTCTTCCACGTTCATATCTCCGGCTAGCGAAAGAACGGCGTTGTTTGGAACGTAGAATGTTTTGTAGAAGTTTACGAAATCTTCGTCTTTCGCAGCGTTCAAGTCTTCCATGCTTCCGATTGGAGACCAAGCGTAAGGGTGTTTTTTGTAAGCGTGGTTCAACGCTTCTGGAAGAAGATTTCCGTATGGTTGGTTGTCGTAACGCATACGCTTTTCTTCTTTCACAACTTCACGTTGTGTTTCAATTCCTTTGTTCTCCACTTTCGCGTGAAGCATACGCTCGCTTTCTAACCAAAGACCCAATTCAAGCTGATTGCTTGGCATAAGATCGTAGTAGAAGGTGCGGTCTTGAGTCGTGTTTGCGTTTAGTCCGCCACCAGCGTTCTCCACGTATTTCGCATATTCTCCGCGACCAATGTTATCTGAACCTTCGAACAGCAAGTGCTCGAAGAAGTGCGCCATTCCTGTGCGTCCAACTTGTTCGTTCTTCGAACCTACGTGGTAAAGAACAGTAACAGCAACAATAGGAGTGCTGTGGTCTTCGTGAAGAATTACGTGCAAGCCGTTTGGCAAGTCGTATTCAATGAATTTGATGTTTTGTGCTTGCGCAGCGAAAGTGCTGAGTAAAGCAACAAAGAGAATTACTTTTTTCATGTGTTAAATATGGTTTGAAATACCGCTAGCGAAGATACAAAAGCGGAGCTTAGGTTGGGAAGCAAAGATTCGCGAAGCGAAAGGTTCTTGTTAAGAAAGATTCGTTTACGAAAGATTCGATTCTCGAAAGATACACGTGGTGTAAGATTCGCGGGGCGAAAGGAGGGAATCAGTTGACTGTTTCTCCTTTGGTGTTGATGTAAATCCATTTTCCATCTTTCTCTTTCTGCACGTTCGCCTTTCCATCTGAAAAAGGTTTTACATCGTAATAGATACACGGAATGACTTCATTGCCGGTTTCGTCTACGAATCCTTTTTTTCTTCCTTCGGGGAAGTTGATGCTCACGATCATTCGTCCGTCGGAGAAGGATCCGCTGATGCCGTCATATTTGCAGGGCAAGACTAATTTGCCTTCGGTGTTCACTCTTCCAGACTTTCCGTTTTTCTTCACGTTGGCCACACCGCGATTGAAGTCGCCGGTTTGCTCGTATTCGAGCGGAGTGGTAATTTTTCCTTCAAGATTTAAATGTCCCCAGAGGTTGTCTTTTTTTACATTTACAAAACCTTGATTGAAGTTTCCCGCCCAGTCGTATTCGAACGGAATAATGGTTACTCCTTTTTCATTGATGAATCCATGTTTGCCATTTAGAATAGCATGCGCCAATCCTTCACGGAAGTAGGCGAGGCTTTCGAATTGAAAGGGTATGAGGACGGTCCCTGTTTTCGTGATGGCACCGAATTTTCCATTGAGTTTCGTAATGGCTAGTTCGCCGCTGAAGCGAATTTCAGCTTCGTAGATGATGGGTAGGACAACCTCCCCGGCTTTGTTAATGATTCCCCATTTGCCGTCTTTTTGAACGGTAGTTGTTTCAAATCCGAAGTCGCTTATTCTTTCGTAGATGATAGGAATAACAATCTTTCCTTCCTTGTTGATGCACCCCATTTTTCCGTCTTTGTAAATGGTGGCTAATCCGCTTGAATAGTTTCCAATGCTACCGTATTCCAAGGGAAGGATTTTTTTTCCTTTCTTATCGAAGCATCCGTATTTCTGATCTATTCCCACAACCAACAAATCAGAGAATCGCATACTGCGGTAGAACCAATCATCAGCATCTGTATAGATAACAGGAAGTACTTCGTTTCCTTGTTCGTCAATGTATCCGTAATGGGTAGGGTAGTCCCCGAAAATTTCCACACGAGCCACACCGTCCATGAACGGTTCAATTTCGTCGTACTTCATCGGGACGATCACATTTCCCAACGTATCAATAATTCCCTTTTTATCGTTGGTTCGAAAATTCGCCAACCCATCTCTGAAATCGTAAATACGATAGATTTCGTTTGTCGGAATAAACTTCTTTTGCGTTCGATCGTATGTTCCTTCTATTTTGGTTTGGGCGGAAGCAGAAATCGTTAAAGTAAGTGCTATCGCGAATACTAAAGCAAATTGGGAGTATTGCTGTGGAAAGAGGTGAGTCATGATAGGACTAATGTAGGGATAAGAACGAGTGCCTTGCATTATTCTCCGCATTTTTTGCGGTGAATAGGTGGTTTATTCACCGCATGGAGATTGCTAACGTTTTGCAGCTACAAGTTCGTGGCGGCATTCGAAGCCGAAATGTGTCGGCATGCACTGGCGTTGAGCACGAAGCTAATACTTGCAAGTTCGCACTTCACCCGCCATGACTTGTAGGTGCTGTTAGCGGTTCGTGCTTCTTTTATTTTTCGTAATATTTTCTCCAAATGTCGTTGTCAATTCCGTTTAGTTCAACTTGTATTGGTTCATTATTAAAGTCGTATATGATAAGTCCCGCAACTGGTTCTTTAAATTCAGTTCCATCGTCAGCCACAACTTTGAATTTATTGTCTTTGGTAAATTTATTAATTCGAATGAGATTATCGTCTTTGTCTTCAATAAATGTTTTGCGAAAAAAGTCACGATACTTATTGTATTTGTCAGTTGGGATAAGTTGTCCTGATAAAACTCCCATTCCATCGTCTTCTAACCCAATATTTACAGTTCCAATCACTTCATTGTCTGCATACAGTTTTGAGGGAACAGTATAAACTTTGTAGTTGAGTTGGCTTTTTATAAAATAGAAGTTGTCGTTATCGAAGCAAACAAAAATCACTTTATCAATTTTGTCTGAATGAGAAATGAATTCCGAAACTGTGTCTACGGCAACTTTTGCGGCTTCATTTATAGGATAACCATAAACACCTGTGCTAATACAAGGAAAAGCAATTGTCTTGCAGTCATTGTCTGCGGCTAACTGCAAAGAGTTTTTATAACAGTCTGCAAGTTTTTGCGCTTCGTTCTTTTGTCCACCGTTCCAAACTGGTCCGACCGTATGAATTACAAATTTTGCTTTCAAATTTCCTGCTGTCGTTATAACTGCTTGGCCTGTTTTACAGCTTCCTTGTCTTGCGATTATTTTTCTACAGTCGTCTAAAATTGCTTGTCCCCCAGCTCGATGTATTGCACCGTCAACACCTCCACCGCCTAAAAGAGAAGTATTCGCAGCATTTACGATTACGTCAACAATCACTTTTGTGATGTCGCCTTTAATAATTTCTATTTTAGTTCTAATACTCATTGTGTTTCGTCATAGCATGACCGCTAACGTTTTGCGTGTAGGCGATGTTGCCTTGTGTTGCGCCTGCGGCAAGGCAATAGTGCTTACACGCTGTTATGTGCTGCCTTTCTTTTCATTGTTTCACTAATTTAATTGTTCTATTG